>TARA_R110000824_G_scaffold349982_2_pt1 | contig 18108 bp, 24 predicted proteins | sample TARA_R110000824 | Tara Oceans TARA_R110000824 (sample SAMEA4397747) | marine metagenome | biome: Polar Biome; feature: [MES] marine water layer (ENVO:01000295) within the mesopelagic zone...; material: water (ENVO:00002006), including particulate matter (ENVO:01000060) such...
CCTCGGCTTCAAGGGGCTCGCTGCGCTGGTCGACGAAACCAAGTCCAAGTGCCGTGAGGGACAGGTGCCGGTGCTGGCGCTCGTGGTGCGCGGCGGGACAGAACTGCGCTACTTTGCGGTGCAAGAGTTGGTTGATTGGGCTGAGTGGAACGCCAGCGTGAAGGATGTCTGACGCCGAAGGCGAAAGCGCCTACACTGACCAGCTCTACATGGACACCCCAAAGCTGCCGTGATCTGCTCCCATAGATGTCGGCGGATGAGTAGTCATCTCCACCACCCGGTCACATCCTCCACGACGTAAGAGGCGGACTACGCCGGGGTGCGTCCACGCGCGGAACCAGCCGGACGGATGGCGAGGTGGTCTCAGCGTGCTCCCATGGTGTTAGTCTCCTTGAGAGTCAAGACACTAGAAATCGATTCGTGTGAAACGTCGCCTGCTTGAAAAGCACCTCGACAAGCTGCAATACCGGCTGGGGACTGCTGAACGTCGCAAGGAATGGGACGCTGTGCTGCACTACGATGAACAGATCGACTGGTTGTCCTGGGGTTGGCACGCGAGTCCTACTGGTGTGATTGGTAAGAATCTCGGCGAACGACCGGCGAGCTAGTGGGAGATTGTTTCATTTATCAATAGCCACGTTTGACTTTTCCACCAGTCTTTTTCGCGGCTTTCTTGGCAGCTTGTTTCCCTTTTTTAGTGTAGGGAAAATGCTTCTTTCCTACTTTGGGCATACTTAAATTCCTTCCATCTGCCTACCCTCAGGCCAGTGGCGCGTATCGGAACTAGAGCGCATCGAAGGACAGAACATTGAAGACGACGCCGCCTAAAACAAAGAAGGACCGAAGGGGCAGTTTTGAACGCCTCCCCAACGGTCCAAGAAGAAAGGACACCGAAATGCCTATCACGAGCATTCTACAGGAAGCCGTGACTACACACCACCTAAGGCTGAGGCGGACGAGTGAAAGTATCGAATGAAAATGACTTGGGGGTAGGGCCACCCTGACCGCAGTCGTCCATTACTCGTCAGGCTCGATCGCCGCCAGTGCGAATTCTTCCAGTTCAGGCGGCACGTAGATCCCGATCTTCCGGTACTTCCAGTCGCTACGAAGCTTGTTGATGTGTGACATCAAGGCCTGCTGCTGATCCCAGGGCAACGATGGAATGTCGTACTGCTTCTTGCGCACGCGTTGCGCCTCACGCTGCAACTCGCCGGTGTGCCCACGCTGGATTCGCTCTCGCACTTCGGCATCACTCGGGACGAAACCCTGAATGATCTCCATCGGCACGTAGTCTGCGTCATCGGCGTAGAAATAGGAACAGGCTTGCTGCACGATATCGAGCAGCTCGTTGGCAAACTGCTGATCGCGGTAATCCAGCTCTTCATGCCAAGCATGAGTCTGCGGGGCGTAGTGCCACTTCATGCGCCGCGTGTGTATCACAGGCGTGGTAGTGTCTTTGATCTCGTACATACGACGCCATCGAGGGCGCATCGGTCTGTCAGTAGCGCTCATGGTTCACGCGGGCCACCCTTGGGGGAGGCTAGAGCCACTCAGGCGCACTTTCACGATGTTGCTGTGGGCAGATCCGGTTGGGCTCCCGCACCTCGCCAGGATCCTGACGAGGTCGCGTCTGAGTCTTGCTGGGCGTCTCGGTCTGCGTCTTGGGCATGAGTTTCCCTGACCAACGCGGCGGTGAACTTTTCCCACAGCGGCACGATGGGTTTCCCTGATGGTAGTGTAGCGGATCGCACAGCGGGCGTGATCAGTTCGTCAAACAAGCGCAGCTCCCACAAGGAGAGTGCCAGCATCGATCCGCCGGGGTTGTCGTGATAGGCGGAGAGAAGGCGGATCCGCAGTTCGTCTGTGACGACCTCGTGGACCTCACCCGCGTTGCGCAGGATGCTGTAGGCGAGGAAGGTGATCTCGTCGCGGGTGAACATGATGTCCTGCATCCGTCGATGCTAGCCTACTTGACTATCAGTTATCTCCTTCAGGCTCGCACGTCCTCGTTTTTCCTGATGTAGAACAGGTCAAAGACAGCAGTTTCGTGCTGTGTTTCTAATGTCAATACCCAGCAAGAAAATCGTTTCTCAGTTGCTGAGAGAGGCTCAGGGCTGCGCTTGATCACACATCCGCTCATTCCCTCACGATCCCACAGTGGTCGTTTGCTATGGTGCCGGTGCTCGTGAAAGGAGCAGTTTGTGAACCACCGGCAGGCATTCAAAGCAACTGAAAATTTCTGGGAGGAGCTGTACTTCAAAGTAGATGCCGATTGCGAGTCTGCGGCAAGAGAAGAGTCCGGGCGCGAGGATATCGATTCCATGGCGTTCGTATCTACATACGAACGCCATTTGGGCAGCCAGCCCAGCAAGAGGACGACCCTCCTGCTTAGCCCTGCATGGCTCGCTCGAGTCATCTCAGACAACATGGATACATGGGAGGACTGGGGGCGCGAGGGCGCACCGTTCGTCCGGGTCGGGCGACGGCTGCATGAAGAGGCACTGACAGGGAAGCGGGTTGTGGGGAAGCGATCGTCATCACCACGGCGAAAGATTCAAACACAAGCGCCGACCTGGGCAAAGACATTGGTACGCAAGGTGTGTCGTGAGGAGGGTCTGGCGCAACCACGCATGACATGGCGGGGTGGCGGCAAGAAGCGAGGACGGAAAAGGGACGTGACGGGCTGGGCTACTCTCGACCGCGACCTCGCCATCCCAGGATGGGGAGTGCCTTTGCGTATACACATCAAAGCAAGGGAACGAAGCACGAGGCTTGAGCAGAAGCTCGTTGTCCTCCACGAACTCGCCCATTGCATCGCATCGATTGAAGCGATGCACAACCAGAAATTCTGGGAGGTCTGCTGGCGGCTTTATCGACGGCATGGCATCCCGGTGAAGTACGCGATCGATCGCGAGTACCATGGGGCGAAGGTGGCTTATCGAAAGATTCAACGGGCGAAGCGCAAGCCGGTCGAGATGGAGGTGGTGGCCTAGAGGGAGATCAACTTCAGATAGAGCCCGCCGCAATCAACCCAGACGAAGAAAGGCCCCAGCCCATGACCAAGTTCGCGTGCAGACTCTGGAGGGGGGGGGAGCCCTGCGATCGCAAGGCTACGCACGACATCCAATACACCCGCATCCGGGAAATGGATGCGGAGGGCAAACCCGCCTTCGACCTGAAAAATGGGATGCCGCGATGGCATCCGGGTCCGATGCAGATCATCCCTGGCGGTTACGCGTGTAAGCGCCACGCCACCAAGTGGGCCGCGCGGCTGGACGAGCAGCAAGAAGATCGGAAGCAGCGTACCGCCCGCTAGACCCAGTCGATGGCCGGGAGAACCCCCCGCATCCGTGCGGAGCCGGGTGTCCGAGCGCAGAGAAGAGAGGACCAAGAGGTGGACATTTCTTACCGACAAAACCGCCAGTGCCACGCTCCCGTGACCACCAGTTCGTGACAGACCGCACAGTCGCGCGTCCTACCACAGGCGGGACAGAATTCCCCGACAACGGCGAGCGGGTGATGTTTCCAGTAACGCGTAGGTACAGGAGGGCGAACGGGGTGACCGGGCACGGTCCAACTCATCGCAAATTCACAGGCTGGAGGCAGTTGATAAAGGCCACCGCGACAGACCCGGACGTGTCATCCGGAATGTGAGCGGTGCGCTCGCAAGGCAAGAGTGCGAAGCCATACTCCGCTTTCCATTCAGCGTAGTGGTCCTGGCTGACGACGCGGGCGGTGAGTAGATGTGTGGTTGGTGTGGGCGCATTGTCAGCGGTGACCTGCCAAATTAGAACGGCAACAAGCAGACCCAGGATGAAGCTACCGAGTCTGGTCAACCTGTCTCCAAGGGAGTTTCAAATGCAGGGCTGGGCTGCTCAGGGAAGTAGATGGGATGGATCCCTTCCACACCGTGCCCCTCCGACATGATGAGCAACGTCTGGACCGGGCGTGAGGATTTCCCATAGGCCTGTGTGTACCAAGGGGAGCCCCCATCGATCGTCCCATTCTGAATAACGAGCACGCCATTGACTTCAGCGACGCCGAACTCGTGCCGATGACAGGTAATGATCACGTCGGGTTTCCGTCCGAAGAGCCCCCCCGTGATCCACCCTGAGAGGATGGGACGGAATTGAGCGAGCGTACTCCCCTTCCACTTGTCACCGTGCATGACCACGATATAGCGCCCGAGACTTTCAAAGCCATGCCACCAGTGCTCTTCATGGAAGAAATTGATGTTCGTCTGAATGAACAGCTTGTCCTCTGCCCAGGTTGAGGCCAGCGTGTCGAAGTTGTCCTCGGGATCAGCGAAGTCATTCTTCCCGTTCGGGCGTCCATGATTCCCCGGCACCGACCGATGATCCACTTCAGGCACTGACGCCGCAATGGATTGATCAATACGCGCTTCGACTTCAGCAACCTTCGCGATCTGACGCGTGATCCGATGAGTATTCCCTGTGCGATCGAGGCCTGTGACGTTCTGGCCCTTATAGATGAAACATCCCTCAAGCATGTCACCGCCATAGACGACATGCACCTTGTTGACGATGCGTCCGCCATCGCGGAGCTGATCGATCCAGCCATGCGTTGCATCGAGGATGCGCGGGATCCGCACCCGCTCAGCGTGATTGACCCCAATTCCGTTCACCCACTTACCAAGTTGAAAATCACTCAGCACCAAGATGGGCTCACGCACGTAAGAGACCTTCCCCTTGACCCGCTTTGGAATGGGCTTGAGTGGCTCGACGAAGGGGACGGTCGGCTCTTGGCGAATGAGATCATCCATCTCGACGCGCATGAACTCACGCATCGCCACGAGCGTTTCGTTACGACGGAGTGCCTGATTCTTTTGTCCAGCGAACCGCTTTGCCAATTCCATATGACTGGACTCGGGGAGCATTCCGGATTCCTCGGAAAGGATATCCTCGACTCTCCACTTCCGTGACGCTTCTGCACAGGCTGGTTCGTGATACCAATGCTGAGTATTGACCGGAATGAATCGCTCGATGCAATCGCGATTTCTGCAACGCCGGGTGATTCCGAGGGAATTCGTGACAGGGTTGGTGGGCTCGTATTTGATATTCCGACGCTCCATCGCTTTTTGGATGGCACTGCGAGAGCGCGTGTATCCTAGGGATTTGAGAGTGACCTCCGCCGCCTCACTCCCATCCTGACGATAGACGAGGGCAACCCTGTTCCAGGTCTCGTTGGAAATCACACCCCGCGCCATTCTACGACTGTACCGATCCGGCATCGCGTAGACTGGTTTGCACGTCTGCCATGCGCTTCGTCAGATCCTTAATCTCTTTGTTTTGATTCGTTGCGATCTTTCCCAGGGCGACGATGCCTAGTTCGGCGACTGCCATGCGCTTCGCCAGATCCTCATCAGGCACGCTAAGGGGAAGCGTGGACACTCCACCGCTGATCGCGTTAGTGAAACGCGCCCAATTAAATCGCCCACCCACGTCTGTTTTGCCAAGACGCTTGCCGTTGGCGAGATCGTCGTGTCCTAGCCAGCCACTCGGAATGAACGTGTCTCTGTCCTGATCCCAGAAATCAATCTTGATCGGCGCGATATCCACTTCGGGTTGCGCCATCAGCCAGATAGCAAGTTCAGTCAACGCGCTGAGTGTCTCTTCACGGTATTCCTCTAGGCTGGCACTCTGATCAAGTTCAATGGAAATCCCAACCTCATCTGCCCCCCAAGTCGCCATCCCTCCATCACCAAAGCCCGCCGACCAGTTGGAGCGTGTGGTGCGCCAGTCACCGAATTGCACGATCTCGACGCGTTCCAGTTTGGGGTTGAACCCAATGCCGAAGTCGGCCATCGGCCCCCAGCCGTCGTTGCGTCGCTGCTGAATCGTGGGGCCGTGGCTCGTCGTGAACCAGTTGATTGTGGCGAGCAGTTGATTGTTTGGGTGAGTGTTCCCTCGCATGGCGTGCAGGATCCCTAACCGAATGGGTTCAGTACGCGGAACACGACCGGGGCCATTGAATGGAATCACACGAATATCAGGATCAGGCACGGATGTCTCCTTCACAGGTTCCCCCCAGTCGGGGTGAATGGGTAAATCGTGAGTCCGCCAAAATTCTAAGAACTTCTCTTGGATTACAGGGGGCAGGGCATCCCAGTGTCCACCGAACGCCGCGCCTAGGAGCCCCGGAACGACCTCTAGGCGATACGAATGGAACAGGGTGTTCTCGTCCGCTTGATAGGGCCAGGCCCAGGTTCGGTATGGGCGTAAGTCGCCGATGAAAACGTCGAACATCTGTTGAAGGCCGTGCCCCGCCAGCTCGTGCATCAGCCACCCGAGCGGAGTCATGCTGGCGAATGTGCCATCGCCCAATTCCACTGTGCGGCCCGTGAACACCCCGAGCTTAAGACGTAGGATCCACGGATCACTGCTTGGATCTAGGTGGGCCACGATAGTGCGCGAACTGGATGCCGAAAAGAAGTCAGAGCCGATCTGTACCGTGACGGTTTGCGCAGGGATCAACGGCCCGATGTACTTGATGGCCTCTTGGAGAGCATCGCGCATCTTGTCATCGACGGTGCCCTCTAGATTTAGCAACATCACGATGTTTTACACCGAATCATCCGTAACCTGGTTTAGACCAAAGACGCTGTCCAAAGCCAGTACAAATCTGTGAATTCGACTTTTTCCCAGAAGCGCTCAATGGACACTTGTAACTGTGTTGCACTTCGTCAGCTCGTGCTCTTCCCAAGCCGCTGACTCGCGAAGGTCTTGACAGTGCTCAGCGCGGCAGCCAATGCAGCCACGCCTGCGGCCTCTCCAGCACTGAGATCAAAGATGGCGGTGCCGAGCAATCCACCGCTGAATGCTTGGACAGCGGTCCATCCTGCGCGGTAGCCGAGATCGATGATTTGATCTTTGGTTGGTCTTAGATCTTCCATAGGGTGTCGTCCATTGCTTTCTTGTGTCGATCATAGCGCTCAAATTGCTCTAACACACGTTTTGCAAATACGAGGGCGGCGGGTGACTCGTAGATCACTCCATGCTCTTGCCCTTCCACGTCAACCCCGTGATGCTCACCCCAGCAAACACATCTTTCACAGGACAGCGTCTCACCGAGCCTTGAGGCCGTCTCGTCAAGTTCAGATGAAGAATTCGTCATCATCAGACACAAATCCATAGTGCAGATGATATGCCAATGCAATCACGTAGACCCCGACGAGGAAGCGGTGAAACAAGCGGTGGTAGAAGCGGCGTACGAGGTCGTCCATATATATGTCTATCTCAGTTAACCAAGACTGTCCCGCCCGAAGTAGGTGCCGATTGCAGCGGCGGCGGCGAGGACGCTCCCGATCGCCGTCGTCGACCAGTCCCGCCTCGTGGAGCGCTCTTCGAGCGTGGTTATACGTTCTTTGAGACCAGAATCACCATTGCCGAGCACATCGTCTTCAAGCGCAGTAATGCGCCGACCATGTGATTTTCCCTGCTCCTCGATACGAGCCAGAGAACCCACTACAGTGTCGCGGAATTCTTGGTCATCCATCTCAATTTACATCTAACTCACGTCGCGTGTACATGAAACGCAAGATCTCTACATCGACCGCCACTATATGCGCGGCAATCGGAGCAGGGAAAGCCATGTTTTCGGGTTCCAGGGTCCAGGTAAATTCTCCGTCGTAGCCGCGTGACCAGACACGATAGGGCGGAGGGCAGGTGTCCTCTGAAACGAGCGCGTCTAGGTGTTGTGATTCAAACATCACAGCGCGTCCACCCACGCTTCGATGGCTGCCCAGCGATCCGTGTCATTAGTGGTGGTCGCAAAGGTGGCTTTGAGCGCCTCGGTTGGCGTCGGAAGGCGAGGGGCGGGAACAGGCTTCGTGGCTTCGCGCGTCGCGATGGTTTCATCGAAGTCGGCTTTGATCATCTCCACGATGCCATTCGGAAGTGGGCTCAGATCACGAATGGACCGCCACAGGCGATGCGTGTTGCCCCCTGTGCCGTTGCCATTGAAGCCGAGGTGTTCTGCTTCGCGATCTTGAAACCAAGTGGAGAGGGTGGGATCCCCGCGCTCCACACCGTGTGCGTTGAGAACCGTGCGTCGTTCTTCGAGATAGTGGTAATGCATTAGCTATTCCCCACCAAGCTATCGAGCGGAAAGGCGACAGCCATCCAACCATGAGTCACATATCCCCCTTGCGTCAGACTTGACGCGAGTGCCCAACCACCATTGATCCCCGTTAGGCGAGAGATCGCGTTATACCCGCCGTATCCCCACCCCACATCGACATCAAGAAACTCAGTTGTGAGACTAAACGACGAGTCCATCTCCCACATGGACAACCCAGCCCCCGAGGGAGTGGTGTTAAGTGACCTACATCGCATGAGAAGAAGCTGCGTCCCGATATAGTACATCGAATATTCGCGAGCAAGGATGGTGTCCACATCGATGCTGGTATCGATCGCGGCGACTTTGCTTGCCGTGTAGGTAAAGGTAAAGCCGTCCTCATCCCCGCTAATAACCGCCGTATGTCCATCGTCTTTGTAAATCGTGAGAAGTGCCGTCGTCGAAATCGCCGTACTGACGGTCCCCATCAAATTCGTGTCTGTGGGCTGATTTGATCCGGCGATCGTGACTGCTACAGCAGTTAATCCCTCCCCATCTGCAAGGTCAATCGAATCCACTTCATAGGTATCCGTCCCGGCATTGTTGTTCCCAGCGGCGAAGAGAATTCGATTATCGGAAGTGCCGGGACTGTCTATAGCGAAAAATGTGGGAACGTCCACTGAGGTTGCGGTGAAATTTAGAGTGATTGTGTGATCTCGGCCCAGCACACCGTCATGTATCCAATGATTCCCAGAGCGCCGATACTCTAAGACACTGATCGTGTTGGTCGAAAGAACGTCAACGACCAGGCAATGAGTGGGAGCCCCGCTGTTATTGGCCCACACTGGGACATAGTGAAACGGCCCAGTAGAGCCAGGAACACCAGCCCCGATGAGCTGCAACTTCGGGTTTGTGTCTGAGGTCCAAGAGAAGTCCGTCCCGGCTGAATCCATCTGAAGGACCTGATCCGCCGCCCCCTTCGCCAGTAGTTCAAACGCCCCTGTGGAGGCTCCCTTGATAAGGCCCCCTTCAGCGATAGCAGCTACGTTCAGTTCGAGTCCACCAAACTCGTGCTTAAGGATTCCACTGACCGTGGTCACAGTCGTCCGGAAGTACACCTCACCATCAGAGTCTGCGGCCCATTGCTCGCTCCCTCCGGAGTCGAGAAGCTTGAACTTCCGTGCGCCAGCGGCGTCGGGGAGCTTAATACTGGCATCCGTGGAATTATTGACGTGATAGGTGAAGCCAAACTGCGCCGCGCCGGTGAGCGCGTTGACGAACTGCGTAATATCTGTCGCGACAATTTCGCTCGTACCTGCGGAGGGTGAGTTAAACGCTGTCACCTAGACGGTCCTTCCGTACGTGTGGAGGTCATTATAGAGCACGCCCGTGTTGTAAATTGCCGCTTCGCCCACCTTGTCCGTGGCATCAATACCTTGAATCTCTATGATGGTCTGAAAGCGTGGCTGCTCGTTGGTTGATTGAATCGTGACTACCCGTGAAGCCATCGAGAGAATGTGCATGTCGGCGAGGTCGCGCTCGGGAGTAAAGATCCGCACGGGCTGTGTCTGTCGCCACGCAGCACGGATCTGAGAGCGAATGAATGCGCCAGTCTGATCATCTTCACCTTCATTGTGCATGACCTGATGATCATCGGCGGTGATGGCAAAGTTACGTGCCTGGGTCTTCTCTCCGTGGAAGAACGCACTCCATGTGTATCCCCGCATAATGGGCGTGGACCCAGGGGTGCCTGCGGCACGGTGAAAGGTGAACTTCGTGGCGATGTTTCGTCCCGTTGTCGAGGCGGGGACGAACAACTCAAAGGAGGTTGTGTCCGTGGTGAGTGTGGGCAGTGCCGTGAACGTCGTGTCTTCTAACTCAGTGACAATGCTTGTCGCAAAGGATGGCGTGATCGTCGTCGTGGCCGAGATGCTGCGCCCCTCGACGCGGAGAAGCTTGTAGGCTTTCTCGCGTGAGACATCACCGCCATCCATCCACGGACAGAGGATCGTACCTTCATCCGCGAAGCGACAGTTGCTGTCCTGGATCGCTACGAGTCCTGCACGCGGCAGAATGATGTGTCGGACCTCGGAGCCGCGCCGGAAGAGCAACCACGGGTTACTGGTGCCATTGACAGTGGCAGGGACGATCTGGAGCACGTCACAGACGTTGGAGCCGAGATCGATGCCCCAGTCCCAGGCCCAGACTTCCTGGCGGGAAGCTTCAGAACCAGAGCGGAACCCGGTCGGGCGTCCACGCATGAGGCGGTAATCCCCACTGATATTCTTGATGGCGATGTAGACGTAGTTCTCGTCTCCAGTGCCAAAGGTCGGCTGTCCGACATTTAAACTGGTGCCGTAGGCATTCTCGGGAGGGAAGATCGTCTCCTGGTCCGAGTCCCCGAAGGGGTTCCAGCGCACGAGACGGTTTCGGATGGGATAGATCGTATTGTGATTGCGCCAGACGAACGCGCCAAACCCCAACGCGTCGAACTGTGCGGAGCGAAAGTCGGGATTCTCATCCGCGACATTCCCGTCACGATCGAAGGAGTAGCGCCCGTCATCCTTGAAGGTAATAAGGTTGTCGATACGTGCAGAGCCACCCATTGGCTGCACCCAGTTGATCCCGGCTGAAGTGTTTCCAATTCTGGTCGCGGCAGTCCACTCACTCCCGCCATTGCGGCCATCCGAACTCGTCTTCAGTTCGTTCGTCCCACCATGCTTGACGAGGATCGGGACGTTGTTGCTGTCGTGATACACCGCGAACCCTGTCGCGGCGGGATCGTCGAGCGTCGATGGCACCCCCGCCGTGACGAAGTAATCTTCGGTGTACTCGTAAGGAGTCTGTGCGAGCTTGAGCGTGACATTATCTACCGTGCCCGCGAACGAAGCATCGGCACTGAATTCCAGTAATGCGCCTGATCCTGCGACGATGTTGTCGGTGAACACTCCCGCTGCCTCACGCAGCGTCCCGCTCGTCCCGCCCACCTTCGGAGTGAGACCGCCCGCAGATCGCGTCAGGGTGTAGGTCAGGGTGTAGGTCGCACTCGCTGTCAGCGATACCGATTGTTCCAAGTCGCCTGCGGTTGTAGCCGTTTTCGTGGCGACACCGGATCCAATGGACCATTCACTATTCCCTTTGACCCAGTTCGTGTCTGCGGCGAAAGTACCGTTGGTGACCTCTTCCTGCTCCGAGCTAAATGGAACGAAGATGTTCCCGTTGAACTCCACAGGCTGTCCACTAATGCTGGCAGGGAAGGTATCTTTGAGATCCCAGGCCGTCGTGCCGGTATTCCACTGATACACCTTGGTCGCCGCGAAAGCAAAAAGCTTGTCTCCCGAGGTGACGAGGAAGAAGTCCGCCGCGAAGGTGCCCCCTGTGAGGAGGGCCTCGACGCGCGGGGCAAGGTAAGCATGTCGATGTTGGAGAATCGCCATGTTGGTGAGTGAGGCCACCTGGAGGAGTGATTCGGTGTTGTCGTCTTCAATGTCTTGGTGTCCGATCCCGAAGGACCAGTCATCCTGCCCACTCTTTTGGTTCGGAATGGCATCCGGGATGGACGGAGTCTCATAGATCGGGAGTCCGGTGTCCGGATCGATGACCAGCATGAGCCCCACCAAAGTGGAATCATCGAGACGCATGACCAAATCGTAGGCTTCACTCGTGAGTTCGGTTGGCCCGGGCACTAGGACACCACCCGGATGTTACGCGCGCGCCGCCCCAGCGTTTTATAGGTGTCGTTGAAGTCACCCTGAAAGCTCTGGTGCAAGGCTTCTACTTGGTCACGAGACAGTCCGCTCAACTCATTTCGCCATCGCTTGAGGGCTTCAATGGTCCCCGCAATGGCAAACAACTCGGCTTCTTGGTCGGTAATGACAATCGAAGTCGCGTACGCCGTAGGGCTGGTGACCAGTCCCTGCCCCTGGATGAAGAGCTGTCGACCACGGGGGAGTTTCTCGGAGAACTCAATCTCACGCGCCCCTCGATCGTGGTACTGCCAATTCTCCAGGCGCTGATTGAATAGAAGGGGACTTTTGATCCCCATGTAGAGCCAGCCATTGCTGATGAAGTAGTCGAAGGCGGGCGAGGCGCTGGTGTTGCGAATCGTGGGCACAATGGACGTGGCCCCAGAACGCACATTGAGCGTAACGTGCATGAGTTCCCACCCAGTGCCTCCATGCGTTGCTGAATCGCTGTTGGTCGTGCCATCACTCAATCGAATTGTGAGACGACTCGCGGTTCGACAGTAGATCCACCGGGCGTAGCTCAGTGCAATCCCAGTCAGATCCGCATTAGTCGCCGTGTGCGTTTCGGTCACCACCCCGGTTTGCGAGGCGGCGGCAACAGCCTTCACTGCGCTATCGCCGTATTTGGGTACGTCGGTATACCCGTCCTTGCGGCTAAACACTGTGAGTGTCACCTGAGAACCACTGAGGCCATCCGTAGAGGCCCCGTTGGTGTTCGTGAGGAAGTTGTTTTGAGTCCCGTCTGCGGCAGGGGTCTCTAGGAAGATAGCCGTAGGGCGTCCTTCAATGTCACTGGGGACGGTGTAACGGTCGCTCTGGCCGTTGACAACGAGCGAGGAATCCTCGATCAGCGCCGAAAGATTGGGAAACACACGCCGTCGTGCCGTCTGGAGCGACAAGAGCATCCGCGAGGGTTGGAGCACTTTATGGAGTTCAAATGTGTTCCCAGAGGCGGTGCTGTTGGAGAAAGCCACTTCGACAGTGATCTTGCCGGTGGATTGAGTGAAACTGCGAACTCGGCGTTCCTCCGCGTCATTGCTGCCTGACGTTGCGCGGAGCCACCACCCTTTGTACCAGTCATTGGACTCATTAGAGAGAGCGGTATCCACAACAGTCGTCGTCGTGCCATTTGATGTCGCGGCGACCGCACGGAACCCACCTAAGAGCTGGGCCATGTTCTGTACGATTGCCTGAGCTGTAACTGCCATCGTCTATCTCCGGCGCATCCGGATGCGTCCAATGACCTCGCCTGTCGCCATCAGGGGTTTCGCAAGAGGGCGCGGAGTTGCTTGTTCTCCTCAGGGGTCAGCGGAGCCCCCTCGGTATCAGGGGCGGGCGTCGGGGCATCCTCGACAAGCACCCCAGCCCGTGGGTCGTCCGCAGGGTCATCGAACTCGAAGCCTTCTGCGGGCCGCCCATGCGCTTGTCCAATTCGTGCGGCCCACGCATCGAGAGGTTGGTTGAAAAGTTCGTCCTTTGAGCGAGTTCCTGCATACCACTCGCCTGTGTCGGTGAATTGGATGACTCGCGTTGGCATTATTCGCTCCTAATTTAGCAATGTATAAGAAATCCACGACCCAGTAAGTAGCTTGGAAGCGGTTCCGTTAGAAGTGTTCTGTGCCCATTGCAGTGTGAGCGCGCCACCCGATCCATCTGCCTTGATAATTCCGGTGAATTCAGCCGTCATCCCAGGGGTGCCTGCCCCATACCCCATAGTAGAGTTATCGTCATTCTCCGAAAACCTGTAGACTGCCGAAGAGCCGCCCGGAGAGAGATACTTAGACAAGAGGTCGGCTGTGCTCGATCCTGCCAAGTTCAGCGACCACTTGAAATCCGGCGTTGTGCCAGAGTCGATGAGGAGGGCACCGGAGATTGCATAAATCTTGTCCGCAGCCATCGTGAAGGTGAGCTGATCATCATCTTGGACAGACGTAGAAGAAGTGACTGATTCATCACTCGTCTTTAAAACAAACGTCGCCCCTGCCGCAGCGGCAGCGGCGGCTGCCCCCTTAATAATGCTTACCATGGTTAGTTCACGCTCTTCTTGGAGTAACTGATGCGCAAGGTGGCGCTGTCATCTCCCTTCCGAATCGCCTCAAAGAGGCGTACTTCTTCAGGAGAATCCAAAATGATTTGATCGCCAGATGCAGCAACATGACCGACCGACGCAGTCGGAGTCGTTCCATCCAACCAGAAGCGAATATCCGCAGATTCCACCGTGACCAGCGCCGCCGTGGATCCTTCCGGTCGGCTTGCAAAGTTCACAGCCGTGTCTGCTACCGTGAGTGATTCAACACCAATAAAGGGTCCGCGTGCCGTAGCCACTAGCTTTTCGCTTTCTCAGCAGACTTCGATTCAAAGATACCTTCGAGCGCACGGGCGAGTGCGCGTCCCTGACGGGACTCAACCTCAGCATCCATGTCTTCGAGAATCTCTGCCGCGTCGTCTGAGTTCTTGTGTCGGGAGATGATGTGGTGGTCCAGTGCATTAAGCTTCTTGCCGGACTTACCCGCAAAACGGTAGCGATTCACTCTGACATTCATTGGCTTTGAGCAGATCGGGCACAGTTTTGTGTTGTCCTGGAGCTGCTGAAGGCGATCCTGGGTCGGATTCAAAGTGAACAAGGGTTCTGAGGTTAGAACGCTACGATCCACGCCAGAGCGCTGACGGTGCAGATCAATGACCTTCTTCATCGAGTAGACCTGATGCCACTGGCTCTCAGGCAGCCAGGTCGGCTGTCCATTCGTCGTGCGATAGGCGCGCACAAAGGGCGTCCCTCCGCTGACACGAACGCCACGGCCTGTTTCTGTATCTACATGCTCGAAGCTCTCCATGTTGGAGACATCGGACAGGTCAAAACCAAACTTCTCGACCACGCCCTTAAGAAACACTTCGGCTTCTGCGCGGGTCATACCTTCGACGGGGACGTTTTGCGGCTTGCGTATCATTAGATCATCTTCTTTTCGTTGAATCGTCCGGTGCGCTGATGGGCTTTGCCATAGCGGTACAGTTCTTCGTTGAACTCTTGATGAGCTTGCACAACGTCGCGGTGCTGGGAGTCCCGGTAGGCTTTCCAGCTTTTTCGCTTGTCGGCCTCGCCTTGCGCGGCCATTAGTTCACCCAGCGTTGCCACGAGTTCATGGACATCACGCATTCCGCGCGTGGACACGAATAAGGTGCGGCCTGGGGCATCGATCGAAAGGAACTCCGGCAGTTGCGCTTCAGTTTTCATCCGCACATGCCCTTGGGAAGCGGACTGATAGGTCTCAACCGCGAGCGCGGTCATGTCTTCCGTGTTGAATCGCTGTTCCGCACGAAGTTGCGAGGTATCGACAGACATGTGATGCACGCGCGGCTCCCGAGGATCGGGCGCTTCGCGCGCTTTGCATTGTTCATCGCTACAAGTGCATCCGCGCTGACGCTTGATTGCCATGCGTCGACTTCCTTTCAAAAGGAGGCGGGAGGGAAACGGTCTCCCTCCCTGCGCCTATCGTGCGGGCCTTCGCTGGCCCCCTTGGCCTGGCCCTGTCCGCCGGGGCGCTGTCCGCCGGGGCGTTGAGCCTGGCCCTGTCCGCCGGGGCGAGCCCGGTGCTGTCCGCCGGGGCGAGCCCGGTGCTGACGGCGATCGCCGCCGGGGCGAGCCCGGTGACGGCGATTGCCTCGGCACCAAGCCCGGTGCTGACGGCGATCGCCGCCGGGGCGAGCCCGGTGCTGACGGCGATCGCCGCACGGGACCTGACGGTAACGGAGTCGATCGCCGCCGGGGTGAGCCCGGTTTTGTCGGCGATCGTCGCCGGGGCGCTGACGGTAACGGCGTCGCTCGCCGCCGGGGCGAGCCCGGTTGTGATCGTCGTAGCGTGCCCGGCGCTGATCTACTCACAAGTCAGATAGACCATGCTATGTTCGGTTGTCGCCCCGACGGACATGACCCAACCGAATTCCGGTTCGTCCTCTGCCGAGCCATCACGGTCGAGGGCTTCGACGGTCCCTGCCGTGCCATCAGAGGCCCGCACATGCTGACCAATGACCACTGTGCCATCCGTCAAGACGGCAGCAGGGCCATGCGTCTGGACCCACCCAAACTGGGTTGCGGCAATCGGAGCCACCGCCACACCAATCACGAGACCAGTAACCGTCGTCGGCATGATGATCACGTCTTTGTACTGGCTCTTCAGTAGCAAGGTCGTCGACGCGGAAGTCAGCGCCACCGCTACGGACCCAGCAATCGGAATCTCAGCGGATGCCGTCGTTCCTGTCGCGCCATGTTCCGTGATGCGATAGATATGGCCCTCGCCCGCATCGTCCTCAACCATGAGGTAACCCTGGTTGAACTGATTCTTCGTAATCGCCGTCGCACCAGTCGTGACCGTAATGGACTCAGCGCCCACGGCGGCAGCCGCCGTGACCAACTCGTCAAAGTTGGCTCCGGGTGCTTCCGACTGGATCACATTGCCAACAATAAGCAATGCCGCCCCATTCTCGACGTAGCGGAACTTCCGCCCATCGCGAAGAACGAGAGCCTGACCCAATTCCTGTGTCTGCGTGCTGTAGGTGTTGAATTGCTCACCCTCGGCACCCTGGATATCAGTGGGGAAGCTCATTGTCTTTCCCTTCCTCTACGTCTGCGCCGAGGCGTCAGCGGTAATCGCGAAGCCCCAAATGCCGGAATATTCGGACTGACCGTAGTCAGATACCAAGTTCAGTTCGACCGCACGTCGTGATTCGTCACGCTCCGGGCGCAGCGACGGGGGCTTGAAGTCCACCGTAATCAGCGCATCCGGGGTGTACACCGCAGCCACCGCGTCATCAGACGCGTCCACTGCCATCAGCGAGGACTCGAAGAGATCCGTACCGTGCAGTTTGCCGAGGTGATGTTCGCGGTAAATGTCTTGCGACATCCCGCTCGGAATACTCGACACAGAGGTGTCGGTCCCCGCCTGCGGATCTTCAGTCAGATCCTGATAGATGTCGAACGAGTGATGGGGGTGCAGCACGCAGACGGTACGTCCGTCATTCGGCTCCACAGTGCTCCCACGAATGTTCGACCGTCCACGACCGATGTCGTCGTGATCGAATCCTGCGGCGGCAGATCCCAGGTCTGTATCGAATCCCGAGAACAGGGCCATCGTGTCCCGTTCCATCTTTTTCGCCATGGCATTACCCATGACCTGCCCGATCTTCGTGCGGGAATCTTCGCTCGAAGTCTGCATCTGCTTGTCAGTGATGATCACTTGGACCCCGACTTCCTCGGGGGTGATCGTAACCACACTATCTTTGACACGTTGCGCCTGCGTCATGTCCACGCCCTCAGTCAGGGCAAAAGCTTCCACCTGCGTGAGCTTCGGCACCTTGAGAGAGGTATCGGTGTTTCCGGGCAAGTTCTGCTTGTCAGTCAGCGTGTTCCGAACGAACGCCTTGCCTTGGAGCGTGAATCGAGCAGCAGTTACAGCGCGCTTGACCAGTTCGTTCAACTCGGTTGTACGAGTTACGCCAGTTTCGCCTGCCATTGCTGAAAATATCTTTCTTAGCTACGTCGCAGCCGTTCCAGCATTGCACGCCCCTGGGGAAATTTCTCTGCCAGTTCAATCATCCGAGTGGTGTCGATGCGATCTTCATTGAAGGCTGTCTCGACATCACTGAATGTCTTGAATCCGGCTGCACCCGTCGTTGACGGGGTCGGGGGTGTGCCCTGAGGGCCGCTGTTGTTTAGATCACCCGATCCCACGGATTGTGTGCTTTCAGCCTTGCGTCGCTTGATCTCAGGAATTAGGCGCTGTCTCCACTCGTTTTCGAGCGCGGCAACGTCTTGAGCCATCGGCTGCAAGCTGGAATCCCCCATTGCGGCAGCCGCCTGCTGCATATTGAGGACATCTTGCACCTCGAGATCGCTTGCGGCGATCAGGCCTTCGATTCGACCCTGAAGGATGAGCATCTGTCGAGCTTCGTCGCTCTGGCGCTGCGCATCGGCCTGGTTAGAATCGGTTTCCTGGCTCACGGCCTGAGCATTTTGCTCGGCTTGGAAGCGTTCCATCTTGGAAGGCTTCGACTGATCCTCGGGCGTTACTGCCAGAGGCGTGGCGGGCTCGTCATCAAGCACCGACACGAGGGAGGCGAAACCGGAGTCTCGCTTCCGATCCGAATCTTCGAGCCGCCTCGCAAGATCGAGGGAAACCTGCTCGGCTTTGCGGGCTTGGCCCTGCACTGCCTTGAGGGTCTCCATGATTTCACTTGGCGTCGGCTCTAGCGCTGGTTCAGTGGGCGATGCGTCGGGATTGGTCTCCACGTC
>TARA_R110000824_G_scaffold363647_1_pt1 | contig 18090 bp, 26 predicted proteins | sample TARA_R110000824 | Tara Oceans TARA_R110000824 (sample SAMEA4397747) | marine metagenome | biome: Polar Biome; feature: [MES] marine water layer (ENVO:01000295) within the mesopelagic zone...; material: water (ENVO:00002006), including particulate matter (ENVO:01000060) such...
CTGGCAGTAGGTTACTATTTGAACCTATAGTCCCGTGGGGTTCTTCAGATGGCACAAAGAATAATGCTTACATTGGGTTTCATAACTTTATAGTAGGTATTCAATCACATTATTTTTATGCAAAGAATAGTTCTGCATCTTATCCCGCTTTTTCTTTTATTGATGACCCAAATACTGGATTCTATCGCTCTTCTGCAGATATAATATCCGTTGCTCTAGGAGGAAATCAAAGATATTCATTTACGGGCACATATTTTAGACCAGAGGATGATGACGCAACGGATTTAGGGCATAGCGCAAAAAGATGGGATGATGTTTACGCTACTAACGGTACTATTCAAACATCTGATATGAGAGATAAAACACAAATTCTTCCTACTACATTAGGATTAAAGTTTATTAATGCCTTAAATCCTGTAACATATAAATGGAAAACAAAAGTAGACGCACCTACTCATCACGGCCTAATTGCCCAAGAAGTTATTGGCACTTTAAAGGAATATGGGATAGAATCTAGAGATGAGTTTGGAGGAATTACAGGGAATGAAGATACTAGATATGGTGCTAGGTACACGGAATTTGTGCCTATTTTAATTAAAGCTGTTCAAGAGCTAACTGAGAAGATAAAAAAGCTAGAGGAGGAACGATAATGCCAGATGTGACAGTAACTTTTACGGATGCTCAATGGGCTAGAGTGGTTGCAGCTACTCCAGACATCAAAAAGTTTGGGGAAGGTGGAGACGTAGACGAAGCTTATTTAGCAGCTAGGTGGCAAAAGCAGGTAGAGAAATGGGTAGAAAGTTATGAAAAAGCTCAAGGAAGTTCCCCAACATGGTAATAGCCTTAGAAGAAGGGTAAGGTAGTGAAGGCTAAAAATAAGATAATTAGACTAAGAAAAAAGTTTCCCCTCTTACCCTCAAACCAAATCGCTAAAAAAGTGGGGGTATCTAGGCAGTATGTACATAAAATCCTACTTCAATCTGAGTTACATACTGCAGCCCCATCTAAACGTAAGAACCCTACTAATGCTTGTCTAGTTTGTGGACAATTTACTAAGGATTCTAGGTATAGATTTTGCTCTAAAGAATGTAGACTAAGCTATTTACGAGTAGACCTTATCTGTTCCTTCTGTAAAATTGGGTTTGTAATCACCCGTAGCCAACTTGACCAAAAGATTAGAGACGGGTATAATAGACCTTACTGTAGTCGGACATGCTTTTATAAAGGAAAAAAGGATGGGCTAGTGGAGATACGGTCATGGGAAAAGTCATAGGGCCGAATATTTTTTGGGGTGATAATGAAAATTAATAATGATTTTATTGTGCAGTGGGAGCCTAAGATACAGAAGTTTTTGAATACGTCTTATGTAAAAGGAATGGAACGAGAAGATTTAGCACAAGAACTTAGAATAGCTATTGTAAAAGCCGCTAAAGGGTTTGACGACTCTAGAGACGTTTCATTTCATACGTATTTACACGCGACTTTAGTGAATACATTAAGGACGTTAATTTCTAAAGCTAAAAAACCTTCATTAGATGCACTTAGTCTAGACGGTCAATTAGCGAAAGACATAGTTCCTTTAAATATTTCTATTGCTTTAGAACATGTTCCCTCTAATGAAACCCAAAATTCTTTAGAACTTATGGATTTACTTCACTCTTGGGGACTAACACCGAAGGAATTAAAATTTGTAGACCTTAGAATTGAGGGATGGACTATGGAACAGATTACAGAGACCGTAGGGGAATCCTCATACAGACTGCGTTCGTCACTCCAAGAAAAATTCCTAGCAAACATAGAAACACTAACTAAGTAAGATGCCCTTACGACAACGTGCCTCATATAAGGGGTTGACAAAGACCTCAGCGAAAGATTACACTAATGAACCTCTTCCACTTGTAGGTGCAGACACCGAATCTGGAAATCTATGGATAGAGGGATATGTAAAATCTGTGGAAGAGGCACAACAACTATGTAAAGATAAGAAGAGAGCAGGCGTTCAGTTTTTTATCATGGAAAACGATACAGTTTTATATGAAATTGAATAGGAGAGTACATGGAAAGTTATGAATATGTAGAATCGGGAGTTGTGTTTGGGCTGCTTGAGCCAGAGAATCTGAAGAGTTTTAAATATGTTTCCAAAGATTTTGCTAAGCATTCTGACGCATATCTATTTTTAACGGGGTATATAGACGACTACGGCAAGAGTCCTGAGGCCGAGTTGCTTCTTGAAAACTACCCTACTTTAGACTCATCCGCAAAAACTTTAGACTTTGTGTACGCTACCAAGAAGTTTGCTGACCAAGTACTTTTTCGAAAGATAGTTTCGGTGTTTCAAGACAATAAAGAAACATTGATGAAGAACCCAAAAGTTGCTTTTGGAAAGATACAGGGAAGACTTAATGACTTAGAGGTCGTATATGATGAAGATGTTACTCATTATGATAATGGTGAATCCTCAACTCGTTTAACTGATTGGTATGAAAGAAAGAAGCTTAGAGAAGCAGGTAACGGTGTCATGGGAATACCCACACCCTTTGCTTCATTAAACAATCAGGGAGTAGGTTGGCTCCCAGGAGATTTGATATCTGTTTTTGCTAGACCTGAAATAGGTAAAACATGGCTATGTGTAGAAGCTGCCGCTATTGCGGCGTTAAAGGGGTTTAAAACCCTGTTAATATCCACAGAAATGCCTACAAACAGTATTAGTTTACGTATGGATGTAGTACTAGGCAATAAATTAGGGTACAATTTTTCTCATAGAGCATTAAGACACGGAGACGATATTGAGGAAGAGGCATATAAGAAGTTCCTTAATGAACAAAATGATAAAAATCTTTTGATTTGCGACCACATTGCAGGTGAGTCCCACATTACAGTTGAAAGCATAGCGGGATTGATTAGAAAACATACTCCAGAGTTCGTGGTAATTGATGGGGCATACTTAATATCTAATGGACAAGGCAATAAAGCACTGTGGGAGCAATCTCATTCATTATTCTACGCCATTAAGAATTTGTGTTTAGCACAAAACGTTGCTATTTTCGTATCAACTCAAGCTAATAGAGATGCTGGAGATGTATATGAACCTCCTAAGGCCCATAGTGTAGCTTTTGGGGACGCTTTGTTACGGGCCTCCGACATGACACTTTCACTGTGTTTAGTAGAAGACCAGCCAAAGCAAAGATTACTTCAGTTCCAGAAGTCTAGAGACAGTGAAGTATTTATGCCTAATGTACTACTTGAGTGGGATGTGAATAAAGGAAAGATAGCTGAATTTGATACGGATTTTTAAGCCATGGAAACTGAATGGGACTCTTTATTATTAGACGCTGGCATAGATGTGCCCTTTGGAGCAGACCAATTTAACATCCTATGCCCATTTCATAGTGACACTGTGGCTTCATGTTCTATTAACATAGAAAAAGGTGTTTGGATTTGTCACGCTGGTTGTGGGCAAGGGGCACTAACATACTTTTTAGCTAAGGTGTTAGACCTACCTTTAGATGAAGTGGAAGCTTTAATCCAAAAACCCGTAGCTACCTTCGACATTAATATGTTTGAAGATATTCAACCAACTGATACGTACCTAATGGATATAGATTCCCCAGATGATTTTAAAGAGGGTTCGTATCCACCATGGATTTTTAAACGTGGGTTCTCTACCGTAGTTTTACAGAGTTGGGGATGCGGCATAAACAAATATGGGGATATGATAATTCCTGTAAAACATGACAATAGACAAGTAGGGTGGATAAGCAGAAGACAGAATGCCGTCCCTAAGTACATGTATTCAAAAGGTCTTAAAAAATCACGGGTTTTATTCGGGGGAGATAAACTTGCCCCAGCCCCCTTTATCTGTATTACTGAAGGAGCATTAGATACCATGTGGCTATCTCAACACGGCTTTCCTTCTGTCGCATTACTAGGAGCAGTAATGTCTAAAGCACAAGAAAAATTGATTCGTAACTTGCCTACTTCAGAACTTGTATTATGTTTAGATGGCGATACCGCTGGACGAAAGGGAGTATTGGATATGATGGTTACTTTGAATAGTAGCTTTATGGTATCCTATATAGAGCTTCCTAAAGGGTGTAAGGACGTTCAAGAAATTAGGAGGAAAGATGACTTGACAAAAGTGATTGACCAGCGATATTATTGGTAAACAAACAATAAAGGAGGTTTTTACCTATGAGTGGGATTGCAAAGATACAGCGTGGACGAGAAGATACCAGACCAGCGTCGAATGTGAGGGAGGCTAGGGCATCCAAAGAAATATGGTTTAAGGATGGAGACCAAGCCTTTGCAACGTCCGTAGCAACGGGGGACGATAACGATAAGCTTTTAGACCAGTTAGAGTTGTACACCTTTCGCCAGGGAAATAGATTTGCTAACTTGTTGAAGGATGATGATATTGATGCGAGTGCTGTTCCAGAAGGAACTAGAGCTTCCCATAAGTTTGCTTTCTGGGCGTATGTCCATGAGATTATTCATGCTGATAAGAGAGACGATGCATGGGAAGAGGTACAAGGCCCTAGTGGGCGCAAGTTGTTTAAAGAGACCGTCGAAGATTTCAAGGTTATAGGGCTGTCCTTCGGTAGGAGCGATTATCTTTGGAACCAGTTAGTAGATGTTCATAGTGATTGGGGTTCTTTGAATAAAGGTGTCCTACGAATTAAGCGTACTGGTACTGGTATGTATGATACGTCTTATACAATCTCTGTTACTGCTAGGCAAGCAGAGGTACCTAAGGAGGCCCTTGATACGATTGGTGACCTTCCGACAATTAAGGACTATTACAAAGAGCGATATGGTGCCCTTTGGGAGCCGTCAGCATCGAGTAATGAGTCTGAGGTAAAGTCGGAAAATGTGAACAATCTCTTCTAGGCCAGACTGGGATACATACTTCCTCCAAATAGCGCAGTTAGCCTCCTCCAGGGCTACCTGTGTTAGGAGGAAGGTAGGGTGTGTTTTAGTTGATTCAAAAAACCATATTGTTAGTGTGGGCTATAACGGTGTCCCGGCTAAGTTTGACCACTGCATAGATGAATTACCTTGTAGGGGGGCTACGGCCCCTTCAGGGACAGCCCTAGAAGATTGTTTAGCGGTACACGCAGAAGTTAATGCTTTCTTACATTTAACATCTCAAGATGCATTAACGGCATATTTAACAGTTTGCCCGTGTATATCCTGTGCTAAAATGATTTGTAACAGTAACGTTCAACGAGTGGTAGCGATAGAATGGTATGCACATTTTGATATCACTAAGATGTTTAGAACAGCAGGGATACAGTTAGAAGTAGTTAAAAGGACAATAAATGCTGGTCAACAATGAAATACTATATAGGCAGGCGGTGTCTAGATTAGTAGACGTTCCTTCATGGGTTGTGGATGTTGAAACAAACGGACTAGACCCATATGGATGGAATCAGATATGCGGGGTAGGAATAGGTACGCTAGGGTCAAAAGAAACTTACTATTTCCCGTTTCGCCATCAGCAAGGACAAAATCTGCCAAACGAGCTTTGGACAGATTTAATCGCATTAATGGGCCTAAGGGAAACTCTGCTTGGGTACAACATTAAATTTGACTTGGCTTTTCTTAGAAAAGAAGGGCTGGATGTAGAGAAACTAAAGTTAATTGATGTAATGTTGTTGGTCAGACTTACTGCAGACTCCACTATCAAAGAGTTAGCTTTGACTAAGACAATTCAACGTCTTTACGGTAAGACTGCTGCACAATACGATATTGAAACCAAGAAGTATTTAAAATCGAATAAGTGGTTTAAAGATTTTTCTGAGGCTCCTCCAGACATTTTAGGAGAATATTGTGAGCAAGACGTACTCTGGACTGCCAGAATTTATGTAGATTGCTTAGATGAGATTAGACGCTCTGGACAAGTAGATATTTTAGAGCTTGAGTATGAACTCACCAAAGTTTTATATGACATGGAACATCGGGGAGTATTGATTGACACAGAGTATGCTAGACAAGCAATTGATAAGATAACGACTCGACGTATAGAGGTAGAACAGCGTATATTTGGTTTAGCTGAGGAAGAGTTTAATATCCAAAGTACTCAGGAAACAGGGACAGTGTTCCATAAGCTTGGGCTGTACTCAGAAGTACTAACACCTAAAGGTAAAGAGTCATGGAATGAGGGGGCTTTGGTAAAAATAAATCACCCTATTGCAGGATTGGTAAGGCAGCATAGGGCATTAGGTAAATTGATTTCTACATATCTAGAGCCATACACTGAACTATCCGTATTACATACATCCTTTTGTAACTGGGGGACTTTGACTGGGCGGCTATCTTCGCGTAGCCCCAACCTACAGAATATTCCCCGAACACATTTCAAACTCAGGGACACAGAGCTAACAGACGAAGAGAGATTGATTGTTCGTGGACGGATTGAAGCTCTAGTGGCAGCTAAAGGTGGCTCTGTAAGTGTTTTAGGTGATGAAGTACTGGATACTTGGGGGTTTATAGGGGATGAATCGTATGATGAAGAGGACGCTAGCCAGATAGCTATTAGACGTTTGTTAATCCCAAGAAAAAATCATACTTTGGTTAGCTTTGATTATTCTCAAATGGAAGTTCGTGTATTTTTAAGCTACATACAGAATGATACAATCAAGGAGTTGTTAAACAAAAATGATGTAGACTTCCATGGAGAGACGGCGAAGTTAGCCTTTGATATAAAGGAAGACCATTCAGAGTTCAAGTTCTATAGACAAATGGCAAAGAACATTACTTTTGGAATCATTTACGGTATTGGTAGCAATAAGCTATCTCAACAGCTTAGAACAACTCAGAAGGAAGCGGCAAGCTATAAAAAGAAGTATTTGGATAGCATAGAGGGGTCTAGGAAATTTATTAGGGGGGTCATGGATGCAGTAGCTAATAGAGGGTGGATTAAAAATAGGTATGGAAGAGTATATAAGATACCAGTAGATAAAGCATATAAAGGTGTGAATTACTTGGTGCAGGGAACCAGTGCAGATATCCTTAATGAACGTTTGATAGAGGTTACTCGTTTGTTAGAGTCTAAAAAGAGTTCTGTGCTTCTACAGGTACACGATGAAATTATCTGTGAAATACATGATTCTGAAATGGTTGAGCTTCCATCTCAGATTTCGAACTTATTAGAACAAAATAGTTTAGGTATTCCGTTATTTATTGATACCGAAGTTTGTTATCCCTCATGGGCAACTAAAACGGATTTGGGGGATTGGACGATTGACACGGTTAGTGATGATATAGTACAATATATTGACTGGGAAGGAGATTAAAATAGTTACATTTAATAAGAATTTTAAGTACGACCTAGAGTTTGGGGAAATCCGTGAACAACGAGTCGCAGATATCCTCCTAAATCAAAAGATTGAGGTAAAGACAGAACGTGGGCAATGGGCCTCTACAGGTAATATAGCTATTGAGTATGAGTATAAAGGTCGGCCCAGCGGAATAACTACAACAGAAGCTCCGTATTGGCTTCACGTACTTGAAGTAGATGGGGAAGAGTTTTGTACGTTATTGTTTAAAACCAGTGTATTGAGGGGTTTATTAGACACAGTTAAATCTTCCCGAAAGGTGGCAGGAGGAGATGATAACCAATCTAAATTAGTTTTATTGCCTCTCAGTGAACTTTTTAAAGCGGCTAAGAGGAGGTAAAAAGAGAATGGATGTAGATTTAATAGATAGTATGGGAAACGACTTGACAGTTGTAAACGCAGCGAGGGTTAGCTTTGATAAACACCATGAAGACCTTACATACAGAGACGAAAAACTTATCGCATATCTTGCTAAACAGGGGCATTGGACACCTTTCGGTCACCCACAATTACAGTTTAGAGTATCTGCTCCAATCTTTGTTGCTCGTCAGCTTGTTAAGCATCAGGTTGGCTTAGTGTGGAATGAGATTAGTCGAAGATATGTGGATTCCAGACCGTCATTTTATGTAGCTACTGATTGGAGAGTGAGGGCAGAGGATAAAAAACAGGGGTCAGGAGAAGGTTTAATAGAGCTTACTGGGGATGACTACAGCCTTATACAAACTGCCAATGAAACTAGTTTAGAGGCGTATAATAAGTTATTGTCGAAAGGTGTAGCCCCAGAGCAAGCCAGAATGGTCTTACCCCAATCCATGTATACGGACTGGTATTGGACAGGAAGCCTATATGCTTTTGCACGAATCTGTAAATTAAGAATGTCAGAGGATGCACAAGAAGAAACAAAAGAAATAGCGCAAAAACTTTCTGATTTAATTAGACCCAAGTTCCCAATTAGTTGGAAGTATTTAAATGTATAACCCACTGCCTCAACAACTTAAAATTAAAAACTCCCCCATTCATGGCAGTGGTTTATTTGCTAGAACTGAAATTCTAAAGGGAACCATACTAGGAATTTCTCACATATCACATGATTTATTTCCAGATGGTTGGATTAGAACCCCTTTAGGGGGGTTTTATAACCACTCCATAACCCCTAACTGTGAATTAATAGTTGGTACTTTAGAAAGCATCCCCCACTATGGCACAGCAACTAGACTTCTAAAGACGACAACAGATATTAAAGAAGATGAGGAATTAACTTGTACATATACTTTATGGAAAGCAGCAGATATAACTCAGCTAACACCTAGTACAATAGACTTGATACCATAATAAAAAGGGGGTGTTAAGTATGAGAAGTAAAAAGGCGAAGGCAGCAGGAATTGGAACAGTGCTAATGGCGGGAGCAGTGTTCTTTGCCTGGAAGAAGGGCGAAAAACATCGAATTGAGTTTGTTGATTGGAAAAAGCGGAAAATAGAAGATATGTATTACAAGAATATGGATGAACAAGATATAGCGTGGGGGTAAAGAATGACTAACATGATAGAAGAAGATGATAAGGTATTTACTATGTATAAACAATATAAAGCACTTATACATAAGGATGCAGTAGAGGGCGCTAACCATGTATATGGAACAGACCAATTAGCTGCGTGGCTAACAGTTGCACATACACTTGACCATGCGGTATCTGTACTAGCGGACACTAAAACATATGATGCTGCAACTACGTTAGACAAAGCGCATGTACCAGTAAACGCTACATGGAAAGAAGACAAGCGTCTAACAAATAAGAAAAAGAAGAAAGCACCACAGACGCTCTTAGAGACGTATTCAAACCTTGACTCACGTAGGATGGAAGGGTTTGATACAGCTAATTGACCCTATAACTGTAGGAGTCGTTCTTACAGAAGATGATTTAAAAGCAGTCGAGAAACTTTTTAAAGTAAGTTGGGCCGCAAGCATTAGAAATTGGAAAGAACGAGGCACTAATTATTGTATGTGGGTAGTGTCTTGTCCAGACAACAAGAATACATGGATTACAGAGACAGGCGTTCCATTAGTAGAAGTCATCAGTAAACTTTTGAGTAGGAGGTAGACATGGCAAAGGTAAGTGTACATTTAGGGTTTACATTTAGAGTAGGCCCACTAGACCGTAATCAATATGGACGAGTAGATTTAACAGTAGACCAGATTGATACATCTCTTCCATTAGAACCCCAATTAGAGGAAGCAGGGGGGGTTTCTGATAAAGTTTGGGAATTTGTCAGAGGTAAGGTTGATACTCAGATTGAAGAAGTTCTAAATACCAATGAATGAATATAGTAGAGCATCTATTTTAGAGGCCGTTTTATTAGAACGAGAACGTCAAGATGCTCTATGGGGAGACCAGATTAATAATTCGGATGCATGGTGGAATGTAATTGCTACTGAAGAGGCTGGAGAAGCTGCCAGAGAAGTGTACGAACGAAACAGCCAAAAGTTATTTGTAGAGTTGATTCAAACGTGTGCAGTATATTATGCTTGGGCAGAAGCAGTTTATAGAAGGAGAGAACTAGATGAAAAAGGAAGCTGAGGATGTGATTGACCAACTTTTGGCCCAACCCAAATTGCAGTTATCTAGGGGTAACAGCACATCTTTTGCTTATGAACGCATTCCCTTTGGAATTCCTGCGTTAGATAGGCTAACTGGGGGTGGTATACCCAAAAAGCGTTTAACGTTGCTGTACGGGCCTCCTAACGTCGGTAAATCGTATCTGGCTTCTCAGATAGCCGTCAATGTTCAGAAGTTAGGGGGGACAGTGGGTTGGATAGATACCGAACTTTCTTGGGACATGGATTGGTTTGACCGTTGTGGCCTAGACACCAGTTCAGTATTGGTTTCTCAACCATCTAATGGGGAAGATGCTTTTGAAGTAGCGAGACAATTTATGCAGTCTGGTATAGATGTTATTATATTAGACAGTATTGCAGGTCTTGTACCTACGACAGTAGTGCAGGAAGAGTTTTCTTATAATCCAATGGCATGGCAAGCACGATTTATTAATTCGGCACTACCTAAACTACTCCCTAATTTGCATCATGGGTCAGCATTGGTAGCGATAAATCAAGTTAGGTCTAGTTTAGGCCCAGTAGCGATTGATAATATGCCTGGAGGGTTAGCACAAACATTCTTTGCGCATTTTTTGTTACAGGTTAAGCGTAGTGGTTGGATAGAAGAGGATAAAGAAAAGGTGGGCTTTGACATGGAGGTACGTTTACGTAAGAGTAAAGTGGGTGGTGCTAACTGGAAGTCGGCTATAGTACCTTTTAGAGTAGAAGGCGGGATAGATATACTAGAAAGTTTTATACGAGAAGCTTTAGATAAGGGGTTAATTAAGAGGGCTGGGGCATGGTACACATACAAAGAAGAAAAGGCTATGGGACTAAACGGTCTCAAGAAGATTTTTATAGATGCTCCTGAAAAACAAGAACAATTACAGAAGGAAGTGGGGACATGAGCATGGATAACTATTTACTAATTCAAAAAGAAGACATAGACTGGGTAGCTTATATGGAATGTGCTTCCATTGAGAAGCCTAGCTATAACTTTAAAATATTTAAAACAAACTCCATAGAAAATGCTATTGTACGGGCGCAGGGAGTTTTTACAGAGTATGGATATAAATTTAAAATCGGGGACTTACATGCAAGCACCATCTAGGATACTGATTAAAGAACTCCTTGCTGAGGAAAACCCTGATGCTTATATCTATGATGGCGCGGATGATGCCATATTGGGATTGGTTTATTTGGAAGCAGGCCCAGTTTTGGCTTATTCGTATACTGCTTTTATAAATATATTTATGGAACGGGACGGCATGACCATTGAAGAAGCAATTGAATTCTTTGATTTTAATGTTGAAGGGCTTCGATTAGGAGAGTATCAGCCTCTTATAGTGGACGATACTAGCCTTGTAGTAGAAGAATTGAATGTTCTTACCTAAAGACTATACGCAACAAGAAAATTTTATTGCTGATTATTTATCTGAGTTTGGGTTTAGATATGACCAACAAGTTGTATTTGCCCCATACACAGTAGACTTCTATATACCAGAATTATGTATGGTAATAGAAGCCGATGGTATATACGGACATTTTCGAAAACGTGACGCTAAACGAGATGATTTTTTAAGTGAACAAACTGGTATAGATTATGTAGTACATATCAAAGAATCTACAAAAGAAAAGATAAAGGAGATATTATGGCAGGAATTAAACAAATTAAATGCCAAAGACCAGAAGGAGGAACTACACAAGACCATTGGCTCTTAGAAACACTTGACACCCATTTAATTACACCTCAGCGTCCCCCACGTAAGGGAGTATTTTACCCATCTGCGTTAGGAAGTAAATGTGACCGTTTCTTGTACAATAGTTATTTCGGATTGGTGCAAGAACAAGTTATAGAACCAATAACCAGAAGGATTTTTGACTGTGGAGATTATTTAGGTCTTAGATATGAGAAGTATTTTGAAAAGATGGGGGTGTTAGTAGGGACAGAAATTCCCTTAAAATCAGATGTTCCCCCGATATCAGGTAGGTTAGACTTTCTAATTAAGCATGAACAGAAGCAATTAGCTGTAATTGAATTGAAGTCTATAGGCGCATCAGGGTTTAGGGCACTTACTAAAAAGCCTAAGGATGACCATTTTATACAAATACAAATTTATCTGGCCTTGACGGGACATGAGTATGGTGTGCTGTTGTACGAGAATAAAGATAGTCAAAGAGTAAAAGCGTTCGCAATTAATAAAGATAATGAGGTATGGGAACAACTTGTAGATAGGTGTGCTAATATTATGGCAATGAAAGAACAGCCTTCTATATGTACGGGGTTACGATATTGCCCATGTAAAAAGGAACAATAATGGTACACATGGAAAAACGAGATACTCAGTGGACACCTTTTAAAGCAATTAGTAAAGCTAATGATTTCTTAGACGACTTAATGGTTCCTGCCATAGGACAAGAAGTCACTAAAGAATATGGGTTGGATTTTTCTAACCTAATGAATTCCGACTCTAACCAATTGGAAGAGTTTTTAACTATGTTTGGGGGGTATAAGGCTTACTTAGAAAGCCAATTAGCGCACATTGATGCAAACAAAAGCGCAATTGAGGCAGCATTTGATGAAGGATATGCAACAGCGGTATATAAAATTGCTTCTACACGGGAGAGTGAGGGGCAAAAGAAGCTTACTAGAGAAGAAATTCGTGGGGCGGTACTAGACACGTACTCTTCCCTTAAGGAGCTTAGACGAGAAGTAATTGAGCAAGACACTGTATATAAAAAAGTAGCTGGTTTATTGAATGCATATAAAGCGGCCTACGATGCGGTATCACGAATAGTAGCTTTACGTACTTTTGGGAAAGTGGGTTCTATATAATATGAAAGAAGATAATTTTAATGGGCTTGTAGATAATACCCCTGTTTTTTATATGGGGATTGATTGTTCATCACGGGCTGTACACGCTGTAGTGCTTGATTTTGATGAACGTATTATAGCAAAAGGAAAATGGTTTAGTACGTCCTCTGAATTTACCAACAGATTTCCTGAAATGTTGACAGATTTTGATGACAATCTTAGTAAAATAAAAGTAACACTTAATGCCGCAGTAGAATCTGCTATATTTATCCAGAACCCTAAATCGACAATAGAAATTGCTTCGGTTGTAGGAGCGGTTAACTTTATTTGTACTAGGCTGGCTATTGAGTGTACTCTAGTTGATAACAGACATTGGAAGAAGATAGTACTGGGAAAAGGGAATCTTAATAAAAAGGATATAAAAGCGTTTGCTGTAGCTAAATGGGGTGATGTTTTTCCAGAACAGGATTATGCAGATGCAGCGTGTATAGCATTGTGGAATAAAAGGAGGTCAGATAATGGTTAGTGGAGGGATAAGAAAGGCCGGGTCAGGAATTAAGAGCAGTTTTAATGGAAAGATAGAAAAAGATAAGCTAGAGTATAAGGACACTTTCCCAGATGGGTTACACACACTAGAAGACGTTAAAAATCAATATGGGGTTGTGGTTTGGTGTAAATACAAGGCATGTATTAATAACCAAACAGTTGAGGGACTCCAACGAACCTCAGGAACTCTACTTAAGAAACGAGAATATACTCCTTTAAATGAGCAAGAAGCCATTTGGCCTGGGATTTGCACCAGAAATGAGATTGCTATAGATTATACAGAGAAAATAACAGCCGGGGGGAGTAAACTAAAAGTACCATCATGCTTTGTATCAGCCTCCAATAAAACAGGGCACATGGATTTTAGTAGCTTGTTGCAGTCTGATGGCTCTCCTCTGGGGGGGAACATAGACTCTCAACATCCTTCGGACGCTGGCTATGGTGCTGCAGATAGTAATAATGCATACGAATACTAGGATTAATTATGCCTAAGACATTGCCCCCACAAATTAAATTAGAAGCTATGAAGTTATATTTAGAAGGCCAGACGGCAGCACATATAGCTGAAACACTGATTTCTAAACATAATGTTAAAATGAACCCGTCCACTGTATATGCATGGGCTAAAAGTGGGAAGTGGGGTGAAAACAAAGCATTGGCACGGGCCAACGCTGTGGAAAAAATACAAGAATCAGAAACCCAACGGTATGCTAGATTACAAGAAGAGCATTTATCTACGTATGAAACGTTACGCAAGAAAGCGGGAGCAGAGTTAAACACGCATATGTTTGATAGAGCTTTTGATGCAGCAAAAGCATTGGATATAGGCATTAAAGGAGAACGAACTGTAATAGAAGGGATGATTAATCTGCAGTTCATCCAAGATGTAATGGATGTGATAGTGGAGGAAATACAAGACCCAGAAGCTTTAAAACGAGTAGCCTTTAAACTAAAAACTTTGGTGCAATTTCATGACGTTTCCAACACCTAATCCACAGAATTCACAAACTGCTACTTTTCAACAAGCTTTTGACCAGCTTGCTGATGGGCTTTTATCCCATCAGAGAGTTAACGTTGGAAGTTTTTGGGAGTTCTTGAGAGATATATGGTGCCTGAGTTTTGACAATCCCGAATATTTTAAAGCTTGGCATGTGGGAGTCTTAGCTGAAGACATTGAGCAGTGTATACAAGAAGGAAAAAATTATGTGGCAGTGCTGCCCCGATTCCACTTTAAGTCTACTATTTTAGGGCATGCTTTTAGTGTGTGGAGGCTTCTCACTGCCCCCAGAGACTGTTCTGTGTTATACTTATCTTATAGTGATGGAATGGCAAGATACCACATTGCTGAAATTAATAAGGCCGTGCAACGTAACCCCATCTTAACGGAGTGGATGAAGAGCAGGTCTCCTAAAGCAGATTTTTCTTTTAGGTATCATATAAATAATAAGCCTATGGAAATAGGTCACGGGGGTCTTTTTTCGTTTAAGAGAGGTATGCATGTTAATGGGGCACTAATTGCAGATGACGTACTTCGTGACCCAGACAACCCCTTAAATTTATCTCAGCTTTATAAAGTAGAAGACCATTTTCTTACAGAGTCTATGTTCATCCCACTCAAAGGAGTACCTGTAATTGTTTTGGGTACACCAATGATGCCAGGAGATTTGCTTACAAAACTTCAAGATGATGAGAGATTTAAGTCACGGGTGCTTCCTGCATTAGACCCCGTTCCAGGGAGACGGGTACTTATGCCTGAACTATATAATGAAGAGTGGCTATTACAACAACAAAAAGCCCGTCCTAAGTCCTTTGCTTCAGAGTTTATGTTAATTCCTCATTCATCAACTGAGTCTTATTTTGATGATGCAGAGATACGGGCATGTGAGGATAAAACATTACAAAATTATTCGGTTTCAAAAACTTATCCAGGGGATGAAGGTGACCAACTATTTGCGGGGTTTGACGTAGGGAAGAAAAGACACCCCTCTCATTTAGTTATTTTTAAGAAAAGTGGGACACAATTAACCCAAGTCCATCAATCATGGTTAGACGGGTGGAGTTATTCCGACCAAATACAATATTTAAATGATGTAGTAGAGAATTTCCCTATAAATAAAGGGTATATTGATAATACACGGGGGGAGTTAGAGGATAGAGGTTTAAACGAGGTTTGGAAATCCATGTCGTTTACTGTAAAGTCAAAAAATACAATGGCTCAGGTTCTTGAAAATTACGTTACTTCTAGTAATCTTAAATTATTGGTAGATGAAAGACAACGCCAACAAATAATATCTGTTAATAATAACTTAAAGGCACCTGAAACTCCTTTAGGGCATGGAGACGCTTTCTTTTCGATAGCTATGGCATCGTTAGCGGCGTATGAATCTTCGTTGTACACTGTACAAACAGTAGGTAATGTGGCAGATTGGATGACTTCTTTAGAAAATGGGACAATGGAGACAGACCCGTCCCAGAATATAGGCAATAGATGGGATACTGATACAGCTAATAGTACAGCCAACAGTAAGAATGAGTCGAAGTTAGGGGTTAAATGGGATTCGGAGACCCCTATAAGGAAGTCCGCACAAGAAACATTAGATGAGTTAGTGGATATGAGGAAGGGGGCACCGAATCCTCAATGTGTGGAATCAATATGCAACGAATCATTTTGGGTGCCAGCGAACAATTTATGTTTATTATGTGGGCATAGGGGGTAATTAATGGTTGTACTATCTACTGTACCAAAGGCGAATCCATATACAGCGCCTAAGTTGGAGTGTGCTGAGGTACCAGAACTTTCGGAACAAGCACACCAAATTCTGAGGCATAGGTATTTATTAAAGAACACTGAGCATGAGGTAAATGAAAAACCCTCAGAGCTATTTAAACGAGTAGCAAAAGCAATTGCTGAAGCAGATAAAATGTATGGTACTTTATCTGTAGAAGTTGAACTGTTGGCCGCAGAGTTCTATGATATGATGAGTACCACTAAATTTTTACCTAATTCTCCTACTCTTATGAACGCTGGTACTGGGCAAGGAACTTACAGTGCTTGTTTTGTTTTGCCTTTAGAAGATTCCATGGAAGGGATTATGCAAGCTTCAACAGATGCAGCTATGGTTCAGAAGTTTGGGGGAGGTACCGGGTTTGCGCTATCTAAAGTACGTCCAAAAGGGGACGGCATTAAGACCACGCATGGGATTGCTTGTGGGCCTATTGAGGTGCTAAAGACACTTTCTAGAGTATCATCAATGATAACTCAAGGAGGAAAACGTGATGGAGCGAATATGGCTATTATGTCAATATACCATCCTGATATATTGGAATTCATTTCCTGCAAATCTGTTGAAGGTGATATCCATAATTTTAATATTTCGGTTGGTGCAGATTCTAACTGGATGAAACTAGTTGAAGCTGGGGCCGATTATAACCTCATCAATCCTAAAGATAATACAGTGGTTGGTTCTTTGAATGCGAAAGAGGTATTTGATAAAATTGTTGATGGTGCTTGGCGTAATGGAGAACCGGGGATGGTTTTCTTAGACAGAATTAATGCTGATAACCATGTAATAGAAGAATACGGCCCTATGATTGCAACCAATCCTTGTGGTGAACAACCGTTGCTTGGAAATGAATCGTGTAACCTTGGTTCGATAAATCTAGCTAAGTTCTTTATGGATAAGGATATTCAATTTGGGGAAACCCCATGGAAGAAACAGATTGATTGGCCTCTTCTAGAAAAAGTGACTAGGTTAGCTGTACATTTTCTTGATAATGTTATTGATGCGAATGAGTATGCTACTCCTGATATTGAGAAAATGACTAAGGCTACTCGTAAGATTGGTCTTGGGGTAATGGGTTTTGCGGATTTACTTATTCAATTAAGGGTTGCTTATGATTCGGAAATGGCTAGGGATATAGGGACTGAAATTATTAAGGCTATTGAAAATTGGGCTGATGACGAATCCTTAATGTTGGGAGCCATGAGAGGCCCGTTCCCTGCCTGGGAACGGAGTAGTTACGATAAAGAAACGGAAGCCTATAGAAATAATTGCCGTTTAACTGTGGCCCCCACTGGGACTATTTCTATGATTGCTGATACGTCCAGTGGTATTGAGCCTACTTTTGCTTTGGTGTGGAAGAAACAAAACATACTTGAGGGCAAGTCATTTAATTATGTAAATCAGTATTTTGAAAGGGATGCAAAAGCGCACGGATTTTATTCTGAATATCTTATGGAGTTTTTGGCTGACGGTGGCTCGTTGCAAGAGCGTGAAGATGTCCCTGCTTGGGCTAAAAGAGTTTATATAACAGCCCCTGAGATATCTCCCGATTCCCATGTTTTAATGCAAGCAGCTTTCCAACAGCATGTAGATTCGGGTATCTCTAAAACCATTAATTTTGGTAATAGTGCGACACGTAAAGATGTTGCTGATGCTTATTCTTTGGCGTGGAAAACAGGTTGTAAGGGGGTGACAATATATAGGGCAGGGAGTAGAGATAAAGAAGTATTAGTTAAAGGAACAACGGATACTTTAGAAGAAGAGGACAAATGTTGTGCAGCACCACAAATTATTATGCAAGATGGGTGCCAATCATGCGTTTCTTGTGGGTGGAGCGCATGTTTAGTAGCATAAACTAGTATAATATAAGTAGACTACTTAAAGGGGGTCAAGCTTAACTATGAGAAAACGACTGAACGTTAGTACAAAAAATTTGGGGTTCTTAAAAAGCTTGTTTAAAATAGTTGGGATTCCATTTAAATACCTACTTACTATTTTATTAGTAGTTATTGGTGG
>TARA_R110000824_G_scaffold144844_1_pt1 | contig 18088 bp, 22 predicted proteins | sample TARA_R110000824 | Tara Oceans TARA_R110000824 (sample SAMEA4397747) | marine metagenome | biome: Polar Biome; feature: [MES] marine water layer (ENVO:01000295) within the mesopelagic zone...; material: water (ENVO:00002006), including particulate matter (ENVO:01000060) such...
TACTAGCATTATTATTTTTCCAAGCATCATATAAGAAATTTTTCACATTTTTGGTGAAGTCGGGGTGTAAACTATTAAGGACAGCTGTGTGCTGAGATTTGTTGGGGACATCAGGGTCGTCATCATATCGTTTGGCTCCTTCCGCGATCGCTTCGGGAGTTTTTGTAGGAAAGTCAGCCGGGGGAGGTAAGGATCCTGCTTCCGAGGATGAAGGGTATGATCCCGCATCAGAGCTTGCGGCGCTACCATGGTTAGCCTTAGCACTACCACCTTCGAAGTCTGCAAACGCAATCGTTTTTCCCACAGAAACAATCGTTGCGCCGGCGAAGTTATTAAGATTTGCAAATCTAACTTCCACCAGACTTCCAAGCTCGGCGTCGGTACCGAAGGTTCCACCGACTTCGCTGTAAACATCAAAATATGTAAGGACTACCGGGTCGTCGAAAGAAAGGGGTGCTGGACGGAACTCTAACTCGGGGATATACACTTTATAAACAGGAACTGTTTCAACCTTGTCTCCTGAAAAAAGGTCGACTAGGCTTTGGTTGGGGCCGCGGGTGGAGTAGGCTTCTAGTATCTGATCTTTTTTGCTAGATAATCCTACTTGTTTCTCACCAACAAATACTACGACGCCCTTGAAAGTGTCTACCCCTTTTAAAGCATGGCTAGCATATAGGTCTTGAATACTATTTTGGATAAAGTTGAAAACAGTCGACCGGCGGCGCGAAGCCATGTTGCCCGTAGTTGGATCGGTTACAGGATTAAGGAATCCGAAACCCAAATCTGTGAGGGAAAGCTTTGGTTTGTCGGAGGACATCTTATTTCTCCTCGTTTAAAAGATCGAAGAGTTGCTCTTTATCATCGTCGGACAATCCCACTTGACTGGTTTTTTGTCTCTGTAAAATACTTGCAAGCTTTACCATCTGCTCATTTGAGCGCTGCAGGTTTTCGACGAACTTAGCTGCTATAGGTCCCATTTCGCGGCGATCCGTAGGGGATGCGGACATATCAGCCATAACTTCTATAAGGAGGGTTTTAGCCATGGCACGATCCTCACGAATATTAGTGGTGGTCTCTTCTAGATAATCTTCAAGATTTAAATTTCGCCGCTTTGCCATTTACCTTTAAACACCTTATATCGTTTTCTTAATTTATTTAAGTTGTTAACAACTTGTTTTGTATTAAGACCTGTGATTTCTCTCAGGTATAAGTAAATAGCTTTTTTGTTAAAAATTTCTATTGTATCAGCAGAGTCTAACAAAATCCGTACAGCCATCAGAACTTTTCTCTCGTTATCTTTTAGCATAAACGAATCCCAGGTTTCGATTTCTTTATACAAAGATTGCCAGAATTCGATCTCTGAGCGCGTCTCTAAATAAGTGGGCTCAGTCGATACAAGATCTTCTTCTAGTTGATTGAGCATATCCTCCATAAAGATCTCAGTTCTATTCCGTTTCTGAGTTCTTTTAACCTTGTGGATAAACCAATTCTTTGTCACTACTGAGAAATATGAGAAGGCCTTACTGCCCTTGTTCGGGTCATATTTACTAAGGATAGTGGTGAGCCATACTTTGCAGTCAGATTTCAAATAATCAATGTTGGGTAATGTAGTAAAACGATACGTATAGATAATTTTATCGACCATTTGGTCAAATGCTGGCTGTATATATTCTTCGTAAAGTTTTCCTCGGAGTTCCCGGTCCTCCGTGTTTGCATATTTTACAATTGCATCTTCGTGGACCTGGGTGAAGTAATGGTTCTTTTTACTCCGGGTTGGTTTCTTTCGCATCTGCTTCGACGTCATTGAGTTCCTCCTCTAATTCTATATCTAATGTATATTCAAATATTTCTCTAAAATTTTCCATTTCTTCACTGACGTCTTGAATCTTCATAACTAACTCTTGGATAATAGGTTCGCCATGATAGGAATCCATTCCATAGACAGATGTTACAAAAATCCGAAATGCTTTCGTTACAAAGTATAAGTCGCCAAGTGACTCGGATATAAACACGAATTTACGGAGAAGACGGGTAACATACCAAATCAGGCCGACGTTGATGCCGGCTGACAATAAACATAGTAATTGAATACTTGTCATCGCTGTTTCTCCAACTCTTGTTTTTGTTGCTTCAGTTCGTCTCTCGCGTCCTTAATAAAGTCTTCTGTCAGAGCACCTTTTGGGGCCCTAGTCTTTATTGAAGCGCTCGGTTTCGTACGGAACGTGCTTAGCATTTTCACTAAATTACCCTCATTATTACACTGAGGGCATTTAGTTATAATCTCGTCACTTAAATGGTGTACCAGGGATATTTCATCGCAGCGTTTACACCGATACTGATATCGCGGCACCGTTACGGAACCAAGATTTCATTATCTTCTTCGGTCGCCAGCTCTACACCCTCTAGGGACACTACCGGAGGATTTGTAACTTGCAGGTCACCTGCATTAGTAGTAACAAAATCCATTTCTAGTAGTGTTGGAACAACATCTGACTGTTCCATTAAAGACTTTTGGAGGGCCATCATAAGAGCGCCCACGGCTTGGTTTGATAATTTCATTTTTTTCTCCTTACCAATAAAATTTATTCTTGTAAAATTCTACAATACCTTTAATTTCGGTGTTGAATATTTTACGGGGTTCCCACCCTAAGTTGCGTAATTTTGTATCATCAAGTGAATATCTCACATCTTGTCCGAGTCGTTTATAACCCAGGTCTACATAATCTTCCCAACTTGTATCTATACTATAATACTCTTGGATGATTTTTTTAACTGTTTCTTTATTAGTCTGCTCAAAACCGCCAGAAACATTAAATATTTCGTCTTGAACCCCACTTTTTATAATAGCGATCACAGCCGCGGCCGTATCTGCCGAGTGTAACCAGTTTCGAACAGGGGTACCACCATCATGAAGTCGGATTTTCTTACCCCACTGTAATAATTTAACTGATAACGGAACAAGCTTTTCAGTGTGCTGGTATGTGCCGTAATTATTCGTGGGTCGCAGCAGAATATATTTCATATCATACGTGCGCGCCCAGGCCTTTACAAGCATATCCGATGCAGCTTTAGAAGCTGAGTATGGATTGCTAGGGTTCATTAGGTCATCTTCTGTGTGGCTTCCTGTTGTTATGTCCCCATATACTTCATCAGTGCTAAAATGAAAAAATATAGGCTTGGCACAAATATTATCTGGCTTAAACCTGACTACATCTAAAAGGTTTTTGACCCCATCGACGTTAGAGTGTATAAAATCAGTGCTATCTAAAATACTATTTCCTACGTGAGTCTCAGCTGCTACATTAATAATGTAATCACAATCAGGAAGATAGGTTAAAGTAGCAATATCTTCTTCCACAAAGGTAAAATTCTCATTATCAAGGAACTCGTTCAGCAATGATAGATTGGCTGCATATGTACACTTGTCAATTCCATATACTTTCCACCCCTGCTCTAAGCAGGCGCGTGTAACATAAGAACCAATAAAGCCTAGGCAGCCTGTCACCACTACTAACTTCATTTTAACGTGCGGCCCAGTCCTTGTAACAAACACTTCCGCATACATCCATTTGTTCAAAGAAGTCTAATGACAGTTGTCTGTTTACTTGTGTATTGAATGGTGCGAAGCGGTCGCCGCCTAGATTCATATTATTATAATCTAGTAAATCAGGCAAGTTAAAGTCGTCCGCCAGCAATAAAGCCCACACTCTGGTGCCTATCGTTGGGACCGTCCCATACTCTACTACCCAGCGAAGCCCCTCTAGAGTACGCATGCTGCCGGCAATAATTTCAGAATTATCGGTTTTTCGTCGATTGGTAAAAGATACGTGTGCTTTTGCATCAAGTCCTTTCTCTTCCATTCGACCTGGAATGAGACTGATGTACTTAACTCCATAGCTCAAACAGGATAGTGCAGTGCCTGCATCAGCTAAGCCTGTCACGTTTGTTTCCATTATTTCGTTGAGCGAATCAACTATATCTAGGATATCCTCGTATGGTGGGATCTTCAAACCCAACTTAGTTGAGCCATCATTAAATTGGCTAATGTGTCTTGCGTAAGCTAGCGTCCCTTCGGGAGAGAGTTCAGAACTTGGTACTTGCACATAAACAATACCTTTATCATCGCCTCGGATCTCCGTCACCAGTGCACATAACTCTGGAAGTTTTTGTTCCCATTCAGCTAGGTGGTTCTGGTCAATCTTATAAAACGCGTTGGGGTTAGTGGTTATCCCCCGGACATGCTTTCTATCAACAGTGCCCTCCAGTTTGCTCCACACATCGCGGATATAATCAATATCAGCTGTGTCGAAAAAGAAATCAAACATTTTTATTCTCCTCTAAAATTAATAATTTTTCTCTTATGTCGTCCCACGCTGTAAACGTGAGACCTTTGTCATCAATAAAATAATCTACGTGTGGCTTTCCAAATAATAGCTCGTCATACGGGATTCTATATTTCTCTAGCCAGTCTACTACAAGCTTAGCCTGGTTTTTTATTACTCGGCCTAAATTGTTATTACAACATCTCATATTTCGTGCTGTATGAATAACGATGTAGTATCCACGTTGTTTCAGGAATTCTAGTGTATCAACCGCTCCTGGGAGCGGTGTTACGTCTTCATAACTTTGCTCCGGCGTTTTTGTGGTACAGATAGTACCATCCAAATCTACACAGATCCTCATGCTTCTAACACTTCGTTTAATAATTTTATTCCCGTTGTGTACATAGCAGTTTGTCGGTCCACACTATCGTAATGCCGAGAGCACATCCCAATATAAATCAAACCTTCTATTAAATTGGCTCGGTCGTCATCAAAACAACTTAGAACCTCTGCAATCTTATCTTTATTGTCATTTGAAAACTCGAGATCAAAATGGGTCAGCTCAGAATTCTCTCGAATTTCAAACTGATCGTAAATAATATACTCGTAGCCGCCTCGATAAGAATGAACTAGCTTAGCATAGTCATACAAAGGGTCACCATAAATTCCATCTACTCCAAAATTGCCGCGGGGGTCAACAAACTTTAAGATACAGGTATTAGTCTTCTGATTAACCCCGCACAAAATATTAGAAAAACACATATCTCCGTGGACTACAGTACCTTGAGTGACCGGCAATAGGGTAGCCCTAATCTTATCCTTAATGGCCGGCCAAATGCTATTAAAATTAGCGCAGCGCTTTCCCCCAATTGTAAGGGTGGGATGTTTAGCTATAGCAGCAAACTTATTGTTACTGAGTAAGTCTTCATAATAATGCTCAGTTTTGGCCACATACATCGCCTCCGCATGCGGGCTGAAATCTGTAGATGTGGTATCGTCGCTGAAGATCTTTAGTACGTTCTGTAAGGTCTGAGCTGTCGACTCCCAAAAAGCGCTATCATATTCTCCGTATACCATATAGTCACCTAGATTATCGTACGCGTAATATTCTAATTCAAGATGATATGTGTCACTTGAAAAGTCAGAACTGACAAGACGAGGGAAATGAACCGCATTGGACGTTTTAGTTATAGCCTTATAGTAATTTATCTCGTCGCGGAGACGTTCTTTACTACTGTTTTTTGTTATTGTGCCGCGGCCGGCATTAATATCAAATGTATTATACGCCCGTGTTATATGCTGCTTCATAAACTTCATCAATGGAAACAATGCTTAGACCATGCTCTTCAGCGAAGGCTTTTAAATCCTCGCCGCTGGCCATCGTACCGTCGGCATTGATGATTTCACAAATCATTGTAAGAGGGCGGAGACCTGCAAGGAGAGCTAGTTCTACAGATCCCTCTGTATGACCCTGGCGTTCCTTAAGAAGGCCGTCACGAGCACGGAGGGGGAACAGATGACCTGGTCGTGTTAACTCTTCGGGCTTGGAAGTTTCATCAAGGAGTACTGCCATAGTTGCGAGTCTGTCACCGACTGACATCCCCGTCGTCGTACCATCGCGGGCGTCAACGGAGACTGTAAAAGGAGTTTCATTCTTATCTGTATTAGTCGCAACCATAGGAGGAATCTCTAGGCGGTCTAACACGCTCCCGGCACACGGAACACACATAAGGCCGCGCGCCTCGCGCATTGTAAAAGAAATATTTTCAGCAGTTGCTTTCTCTAAAGCCACCACCAAGTCTCCTTCGTTCTCCCGGTCATGAGCATCTACCAATATAATTGGCCGGCCTGATCGCATATCCTCGATAATCTTGTTCATATTAGTTGTCATTGTGGGATTTCCTCTTGTTAATAGCCCAGTCTTTAAAAGCAATTAGCTCTTCGGGCGTACCCATTGATACCATATCATCTAGTGTCCAGTTTATAATCTTGGAACCATTCAATATAGCCTCGTTCATTACTGGAGCTATGTAGTATTCTCCGTTGACTTTTTCCTGTCTCGCCATAATGTTATCAGCATTTTTGATGAATTCACTGCCGAGGCGCCACATAAAGCCGCCGGCCAGTGCGTTATCAGAAATAGGGTTCTTTTCTTCAATACGAGTTACCACATTGTTCTCCTTAACCTGTGCAAAACTCCAATGTGTACTTTTATGTGGATCATTAAACGTTAAAATTGCACCCGTTACATCCTCTTCAAGAGAGATGTTGGAGTGTTCGTCGTTCCAGATAAAATAATTGTCTGAGTTCACAATAAATAATTCTTCGTCAGTGTTTATCATTTCTCTCGCATATAGAGCTGTACATAGCTGGCCTGCAGTGAGCCCAGGTACAGTTATAATATAACACGATGATTCTGTGTTTTTAAACATATTTAAAATGATTTTCTCTGCGCCATACGCCAGATGCTCTTCCTGAATTAAGAAAATATACTTACCGTGGATCTCTTTCTCTAGCAAATTTTCCACTACCCATTGTATCATTGGCACCCCTTCTATAGGAATATAGGGTTTTGGGACTGTGTACCCGGCATCTTGGAATCGTGCTCCAGCGCCGGCCATAGGGATCAAAATATTCATTAACCTAGTTTATCCATATCAAGGTAAACAGCTTTACGGTGAAGGTTATGAACTATAAACTCCCATTTATAATACATTGCCACATTAACACTCTCCCACAGTTGGAACTTCTTAGTTGATACTGCGTCTTCTTCAGATTTCTGTATTTCATTTGAACTCTTATCCGAGTCATTGCTATACCGCCACCCTTCCATAACACTCTGGAGATATCCATCAGTTATGGGTTTTGTGTAATATTCAATTACTCTTTCGTCCATATCAATAAAGCTATCCATATTTTCGGCCGAGGAGTAGAACCAAATGTCCGTCAGACCTTCATTAAAATATTTCCAATCGGCCAAATAAAATTTAGACATATCAGCTTCAGGATCAAAAGAAATATTACGGATGGCCGGGGTGGATCCCTTATTGATCTGGCCTAGGTCAGGGCGTGTCAAGACAACACTATCGTACACGGTTCCCGTTTGCTGTTCATAAGCACTCCTCAGTTTCAGGGCGTTGCTTCTTGTATTAAACAGGCTTATGCAATTAGGAAGACGGCCGGCCATTGCACCCCCAAGAATATTTTTCCAAGCGTTGCCGCGACTATAGATGCCCTGGTTCCAGCGTTGGTTTTCTAACAACTCAGATTCTTTAAGGCCGCGAGCGCTCAGTACCTCAGAAAAGTTTACTTGCTCTTCAAATTTATGACCCTTTAGCCATGGCTCATACAGTTCCAGCATAATATCCTTATGCTCCATGTCCCAACTGTGAATGAAAACGTCAGCATCAACCTTATCTAAGATCTCTTCTTTAATATACTTAAATCCTTCAGTTCCTTTTGATCGTCGATCGGTAAAAGAGTTAAAATAACCTCCTATGCATACAGCTACCTTCTTCTTAGTCATTATTACTTCCCTCTTGAACCTGTCCATTAATCCAGCTATAAGTTCTCTCCATTCCTATCCGCAGTCCCTGCTCATAATCCCAGTCTAACATTTCTCGTATGAGGGTGTTGTCCGAATTGCGGCCGCGAACACCGATAGGTGTCGGGAAACCATATTTGGTCTTAAATCTTTCCCCGTCAATATTATCAATTGTTAGGTTCTTGCCAGAGATATCAATTGCCATTTCAGCAAATTTATTGATCGCGATCATCTCTTCAGAACCAATATTCACTGGGCCTTCAAAAGTAGGGTGGTCCATAAGGCGCCTGGTAGCCTCTATACACTCGTCGATGTATAGAAAGGACCTGGTCTGTGCGCCGTCGCCCCAAACTTCAATCTCGTCGCCCTCAGAGGCTACTGCGACCTTCCTACAGAACGCCGCGGGGGCTTTCTCTCGTCCACCGTCCCAGGTCCCCAAGGGTCCGAAGATATTGTGGTAGCGAGCGACACGGACTGTGAGCCCATAATTACGTGCGAAAGCAAACCAAAGACGTTCACTGAATAATTTTTCCCAGCCATACTCTGAATCGGGCTGGGCTGGGTATGCTGAGTCTTCAACACAATTGGGGTTGTCAGGATCCATCTGATTATGCTCGGGGTACATACATGCGGAGGAAGAGTAGAAAATCCTATTCACCCCAGTCGTCACACAGAGATGGGCGATATTTAAATTGATCATTGCGGAGTTATGCATAATGTCAGCATCATTTTCTCCAGTGAACACGAAGCCGGCTCCGCCCATATCAGCAGCTAATTGATATATTTCATCGATATCTGTTGTTACCACCTGAGCGCATACGAGGGGATCGCGGAGATCACCCTGAATAAACTCGTCCGCCACTTTTGTAACATCAAAGTATTCGTGGTACTTTAAATCCACCCCTCGCACCCAGTGGCCCTCGGCCTTCAATCTTTTTACCATTGCACCACCGATAAATCCTCCGGCGCCGCAAACTAGAATTCTCTTAGACATTTTCTTCCCTTTCAACGTAAGTGAATAATTCACCATACTGCTCATTAACCTCTTTTACTACACAACTGCGCTCAGTTATCTCTACCGGGTAGCCAGCCTTCGCTAGTTCTACAGCAAAAGCTAACTGTTGTGATTCTACCAACAGGGTAGACTCAGGCTTATATGTAACAAAATCAAACTTTATAATACTTTTTTCTGGGTGTGTTTTAATATAGTGTGCGACTTGGTTACGGAGGTGATCCTTGTTACTTTCGTCGGACGCTACACTAATTAGGGCTTCTTTGCCTACATCACCGGCACAGAGGGCTAACGCTCTGTTGTCCCTAGGGAAACACGGGCCGCCATAGCCATAGCCATACCCTAAATACTTATTTCCAATCCGTGAATCGCTGCCTATGGCACCCAACACAACCTCAGGGGAGCCACCCAAACTTAATGCAATATCTCCTACCATATTAGCATATGCTATCTTCGTTGTAAGAAAACAATTTAGGGCGAGCTTTGTTAGCTCAGCCTCCGTACGGGACATTCGGCAGATACGAGGATTATTCTCTGTATGTTGCTCATAAATTTCTTGTAAGATATCGCCAGCTTGGCCGCTTCCCTCACCAATTAGAATCATATCTGGGCGAGCCTGATTTTTAAGAATTGTTCCTTGGGCAATAAATTCCGGGTTATAGCTAACTGTATAATTAAGAGCGCCGAGGCGCGATTCTAATGTATCACAATAACCAGGCATCGTTGTGCAACACACTACAAAATGTTTATGACTGCCATGGCGCGCGCCGTTCTCTAGACGAGTCACTAGACTTTCAATCTGGGAATGATCATACCTCCCATTAGAAAGTGAAGGGGTTGCCACAATTACAAACAGTATATCAGAATGTACGACTGCTTCGGTAAGATCGGTTGTCACCGTAAAGTGAGTCGAGTCTTGAAGATAAGATGATATCCCAGGTTCGTCAGAAATATAACTCTTAGCATTGAGTGACTCAATGTATTCAGGATTAATATCAACGCCTAACACATCATACCCCGCTTTTTCCAAAGTCAGCCCAAAAGCCAACCCGAGCTTCCCCACGCCAATAACTGATATTTTCTTCATTGTTTTAGTCTTCACTTATCTGATATACGGGAATTGGTACCATTTTATGGTTATTTCGATTACGATAACCAAGGAACACTTCTATCACTTCTTGCTGGCGCGCTGTAATGTTTTCTGTCCTCTGATTGTCGAGGTAGTCCATCGCCCATTCTAGTTCTTCGTATGAGGCGCCTATCTGTTCTTCATCAGTGCGTGAGTCTTCCCATAATCCGTCTGTCGGCGGAGCTGTAAGAATCGCCTCGGAGACCCCTAGATATTCAGCTACGGCACAGACTTGTGTCTTTGTAAGGTCAGCTATGGGACTCAGGTCTACGCCTCCGTCGCCGTACTTGGTATAAAATCCTACTCCAAAATCTTCTACTTTGTTTCCAGTACCTACCACAAGCCCATTAAGGGTCGTTGCATAATGGTATAGAAGGATCATCCTGAGGCGCGCCTTAGTATTGGCATAAGCTAGACCATTATCTTCTAATAGACTAAGCATGTTAGCTCGGTAGGTGTTGTATGTTTCTGTTAGATCAATTAACTCACTCTTAACGTTTGAGTATGTGTTCTCTAACCATTCGCATTGTAATGATGAAAGACTCGTATTCTTCTCCTCGGATCGGATAGGAATATTAAAGATGTAGGTAGGCTTTCCAGTACGAGCACACAGTGTAGAAACTAGGGCTGAATCAATCCCTCCCGAAACTCCTATTATAAAGCATTCTAACCCACTACTCTCAAGATAGTCAGTCAACCAGTGTTCGATGCTAGTACTTAATTCTTTTAGATTCATATTAGTTCCCACTCCTTTGGCATAAAGCCGGGTCTTTCATACCCCGGGGCCTCATCAAAATAATAGTTCCGTGGGGCTAGCGTGATCTTGTATGCCTTCTGATTTAGATAAGCGCCCCACCAACCAAATGTTGATAGATGACATACTATATTATGGTCACACGATGCAATCAGAGACAAATCCTTAATAGGATCATTAGTAGTTGCTACGTGCCAGTTTTCTCCTTGCAGATTACGTTTTGCCCATTCGATGTCTTCGGTATCATCGCCGGAACGTGACCCACCAGTAAATACAAGAAAGTCAACATTGCGATCTTTGAAGCGTTCCAAAGCAGACACCAAATAGGCTCCATAAATACTTGATTTATCAAATATATCAGTTTTTCCATAAAAATTTAAATGGGCTGTTTGTTCAAAGAGGTCGCCGCGGCGTAAATGTACACTAACAATTTCTTTACCAGAGGACCGGAGTGGCGCTAGATATTCGGCGGCGGCATTCATATGGTGTGCAGCTGGGGTTAGTTCCCGGCGGATCTCGGCTTGATATTTTTCAAAATAATAGGTAGACTGGAAGAAACCGTGAATGCTAGTATTATCTGGAATGTTTTGAAACTTCGGGAAGTACTCATGATGAGATGGTTCCGCGGCTCGGTGGACTAGAGTTTCCATATCTTCCGGGGCGAGATAAGTGGCTTCGATGTTAAATTCATCTAATAAACATTCCTGGCCGTGCCAACGCGTTGAGGCCGGGTTCGGGATCTTGCACTCGTATCCGTTCTCTAATGATATTGCTCGAAGGGCTGCGTATTGAAACAGCTGGTTTCCCAATCTGCCGTGTTGTCCTAGTTGAAGAAATGTGATCATTTTTTAAGAATATAAATAGGCTGGTATGGACTGCCCTTTGTCCCATTAGTGTTGTTAGTGAAGGTGTCTTTAAAAAATCCGAACCGATCAACTACAGACCACCCCTGTAATAACAGTGGGATCCTTGCGCGACCATAGACCCGGTGGAGGTTAAAAACCACCTTATCTAATCCCATTGGAACACATAGAAAAAGCAATCCGTCATCGGTTAAGTTGTTCTTTGTCTTTGTCATTGCTTCCAAATCACCTGTTGGGTTCAGTGGGTCGCCATATCGACCCAAACCATCGTGCTCATAAGAAGAAATAGAAAGGCATACGTCATATTGTTGATCGACTACCTCATGAGGCTGAAGGTATGTAATTTTATCGTGAAAGGATGGGCGAGGAGAATACTCGATAACTGTGCAACTTGCTGCGCCGGCGTCCACTACCATCGCCTCATACCAGGGATATGTAGACCCCATAATGCAGACGCTCTTGCCTTCTAAAGGATAACGTTTAATGGCTTCATACATCCAAGTGTCGGTAAGACCATAATAATTTTGTTCATTGCGGTGGACGCGGGCCAGTGAGGTATTGAAGTTCTCTTCAGTAAAGTTATTATTTATTAATTCTTGAGTCTCATCACTACAATCATTAGCGTATCGATACTCAATAATAGCCTTCCCTTGCATTGAAAATGCATCTAGCATTTCTGGTGGGATTTGTGTTGGTGCCTCCATTACCGTACCTCTACATTTTTAAACAATTCAAATTCTGTCAAATCACGGTACGGCGGGTCCTCTGGTATATCTGGCATATGCTCTGGATAATTCTGCATCAGTGTTAGGCCGCGGGCAGCTTCTTCCGGAGTCATATACATATTCCACCCTCCCTCATCAATCATATCTTCGTGGTATTTCATTCCTGCCGTGCGGCCTTCATAGCGTCGTGCCTTGAGCCACGCTGCAGCTTCGGGGTCGTCGAGGAGAATCATTCCTCCTTTCCCGATCTTGAGATGCTTTTTGATGTGGAAGCTTAAGCACATCATACTTCCTTCGATATACATTCCGGACGTTAGGCGCTTTGCAGCATCATAAATAGGAAATGGTTTAAACTGGTAAATCCCTTTCCATTCTCTGTCGTCGAAGACGAGCTTGCCGCCGGCTTGGAGTACAGACTGGGGTGGAGATAGATAGGTTCTCTTGGGAAGTATAACTTCTTGACCTTCAACCCGAGCACGGCAGCAAGCTAAGAATAAGGCGTTGGTGCAACTATTAACTGATACTGCGTATGGGGCGCCGGTATAATGGGCCACCTCTTCTTCAAACATTTGAACTATTTTATACGGGTTGTGTAACATTACTGTTGTCCTTTTCTAGAATATAATATTTCTTGGTGAAGCCGCAGGACTCAAACAATCTTAGGCTAGCGCTATTGTCGATCTTTACTTTTGCAATGCTGTCCGGGTGGAGCAGAAGTAGTTCATCAATCATAAACCTTGCCACTCCCTTTTTCTGATGGTTCGGATGTGTCGCTATGCGTATATCTGACTCTACAACCCCGACATAGCCTACGGGAGTATTGTCTTCAAGACATATATAATAACAATCACCGTATTTCTCCATGTAAGTTTGATGTGTGGAAGAATCAATATGGTTTTGTTGGATAAATCCTTCTCGGACCCCATCCATATTTCTTAGCTCGCGAATGAACTCCCAGTGCTGCCGATCATTTTTATAAAGCTTAATCATTACAAGATGTTACCAAACTAGCGTGCGGACGACGCGTCCAATAAGCTTCTAAATAGCCCCGTTTCAAAGACAATTTCATCTGCTTATGAAGCGTCGTTCCTATATCAATATACGTGTTTTGGTCGTGATTTTTAAATAAATTATGAATAAGAATCTCTGATAAGCTGCTCGCAGAAAACAAGAATACGTGGTCCGTTATATTCTCTGACTCCACCCAGTCTGACATTTCTTGAATTAAGTGATGATCATTAACAATACAATTCCTGCCCACACGGAAATCCTTTACTACCTCAAATGGCATCTCGGAGAGATCAGCGTTCTCACTGCAGACTACTACCACTTTGTGATTTTTTAACTCCGGCACATAGTGCTTTACAAAATTACTGTAATTGGAGTTAACCAACAAATTAGCATAACTATAATTTTGATCAAATTCCCCATATTTCTCACGCATCCAAGGAACATACTCCGCGGACGCACAATTGCAGTTTTTACAAACGCCACCGACAAAGTAATTGGGCTTCTTAAAGGCATACGCTTCTAATAGAGCATCCTTGACAAAACCATGCTCGGCCGGGTCGAAATTCTTGTAATCGTCTTCTCCATAACCGAAGTTATGCTTGATATCACCGGTGATAACATAATTTGTCTCAAGAACTAGTTTTTTATCCTGCATCACTAAGATCTCGCCATCCGAGAACCTAGTAAAGGCGAAGGGGGTGTGTTCCTTAAGCTTGTCCAGTAGAAGCCAGAAGTCGTCTCTATATTTCATTTTTTAACACTTCATAGATTTTTTTCGCTGCGTAACCGTCGCCATAAGGGCACTCTTCCTGCGCATCGGGAATATGATTATCATCTTGGTTAATAAAATTAAAATGAGTGCGGAGATCAGAAGCGGTCGGACACATATAAGCAAAAATTCCCATTCCTTCTACCCTCTCCGTGGTTTTTCGGCAAACGATACACTTTTTACGCAGAAAGGAGGCTTCCTCTTGGATCCCGCCGCTATCAGTAATAATAAAACGACAATTCGCTATCATCCGAATGAAGTCGGGGTGGTCCACGGGCTTGATAACTTTAACATGATGGAGCAAGTGTTTATATTGAGTAACATTAGGGTTGGGGTGCAGAGGAAGGATAAACTCGTACTCTGGATGTTCTTTTGCTAGACTATCTAACTCAGCGAACCACCTATCCATTGTCGAGTGATTCTCTCGACGGTGGAGGGTAATCAAAATTGTATTCCCATAAACAGTGCTGACATTGCGTATATTGTCTAAAACAGTATTGCCAACAATGTGTACACCCCTGGTAATTTTCTCCTGTTTTAAGTTATCTGCTGAGACATCAGTTGGGCAAAGATGAAGAGTTGCAAGGCGTGCAATGGCCTGTCTGTTAAATTCTTCAGGATATGGGTTTTCCAGGTCCCACGTGCGCAAGCCGGCTTCGAGGTGTATAACTGGAATCTGTCGATGGAAGGCGGCCAACCCTACAGCAAAGGCCGAGGTAGTATCTCCTTGGACCATCGTCGCGGTGATGTCACCGAATACGTGGTCGTTATTCATGATAGAAGAAACAATAGAGTCAAGTCGATTTGGGCCATCAAGAATTTTTAAGCGACGGATGTCCGTGGTGTCAATTACATTTTCTAAAAGACTTGTATGTTGGCCTGTAAACAAAAGTGCATATGGAATCTTTCCGTCTAATTCCGCTAATAGAGGCTTTATTTTAATATACTCTGGCCGTGTACCGAATGAAATTAATAACATTAGATTCTCCTAAATACCGGTTGCCACCCATTATCTATAGCGTTCTTAACACAGTTATCTCGCTCCGAATAAAAAACTTGATGGTTGTCTGGTCGTGACGTTGCTTTCTCATCAACCCCATATTCCATTCCTTTAACGGAACTAAACATTTGAGGATGACTTGGTGGATGTGGAGGAACATAAGTCTTGGTATTACTATATTTTTGAGCGAGATAAGATAGTTGTATATCTTCTCCGTTGTCCCAGCAATAAGGTACCTCGCGCCAAAGATCTACCACAGCCGAACGTTCCATAAACCACGCGTGTCCCACTAGGTCAACTTCGGTGATTTCTAGGTTTGGATTACTCCAGCCTACACGATGGTGGCCATAATATCTCTCTTCTTTCAGTTGAACACCCACTCCGCCTAATATTCCAGGGTGAGTCGCATGCGTAGTCAAGCAGTTTTCAAACCAAAGGCTCCCGGGGATTGTATCGTCGTCGAATAAAGCAACAAACTTTGTCTGCGCCAATAATGCACCACTAAAGCGCCCATAGAACTTCCAGTTATAATCATTTTTGATGACGCGGTCGATATTAAGACTTTCAAAATCAAAATCTTCATTGTCTTTGTGATGATTAACCCAAAGCCAAATTTGTTCAGGCTGTACTGATTGACTTCGGATAGCTTGAATTTGCTCTTGTAAATATTCCGGGCGTCGATAACAATTAAGAATAACTGTTATGCTCTCCGTGGATGGACGTGTGGCTTCAATCAATGTTCCGAAGAGGTTTAGTGCTGACGCTACTCGAAGGCGCAGTACATCTATCAGGTCTTGCCCTAACAGGCTAAATATTTCCTCTGACCCGAACCCGAGCATCTTGGGGCTTGTAAGAAGACCACAACCCAACATTTTAGCTTCTGCCGATATCCGTGAGAACGTCTCTAGAACTTGTGGACAAAAAACCAAAGCCTTATACTGGGCCAATGTATCCAAAAGATGATCAGGGTCCTCAAAGGGGCCGATTAAATCGTATTCTAAATTACGCGTCTTGCATAAGCTTATAGCTTGTGAAGTCCCCTTAACTGGGTTCCTAGAATTAATTATCGCGAACTTATCGTTTTTATCCACTTTCAAAAGCGACTCAATATAGGTGAATCGTTCCTCGGACCACAGGCTGCTGCCAATACTATGGACGTTATCCAAGTTTAAATTCTTCTCTAGAATTTCTTTACAGACGCTACTCAGTACCACGACAGCCTTAGCACGCTGATAAAGAGAGGTATTTACTAACTGATGTGGAGGAACTTCAAAATTAGGATAGCGGCTGGGATCACGAGACTTAACGTACTTGTGATCGTGCTCATAGATAATATAATCATATGAAAGCAATTCTTGTTTGTGCGCGGGACTCAAACCAATAAAATTACTCACTATAATTACTGCTGCGGATTGTAATATTTCACTTGTAACAAGGGAGCTATGTATTTTATCTACATCATACTCTTGTTCTAGATGATGAATGAGTATAGCATCGTTTAGTTCAGCGCCACCGGTCAGCTGATCACTAAAGAAGTCAGCTATAAATACTACCTTCTTCATATCATTTCGATATCAGCCAGCTCTTTGTTCCATGCCTCAGTTTCCGCAGATAACTCCGTTGGGTCTACTATCGCATCCACGAAATCCTTATATATTTTTTCTGCGGTGAAATTTTCTAAGATATGGGTCTGAAGGGTTCCTGCTTCCTTCTTAAAATGAGACTCTTTTTCAAGGGCGGCGGAAAGACTTCGTTTGTATGAGGCCTCGCGGGCGAAGCACCACTTCGCGTCAGCTTCGATGATCCCGGGCCAGACTGCTTCCTTCTGAACTTGGTTAAGATCGAATTCAACGCGATTAATACGTGGTACGCGCTTGCCCTTCTTATTCTTTTTGCAAATAAAGTCCATCTGACCACTCCAAGTGGTGGTGATTAAAGATAGCCCGTTATAGGCGGCTTCAAACAATGGCAACCCATAGCCTTCGCCGTGTCCAATATTAATTAAGGCCTTCATTGTCGGGTGTTGATAGAGCCACGTTAATTCATTTTGACTCAGTTCCCCGTGGAGTAGATACACCTTGCATTTGTGTTCACCCACGGTCGAGACCAAAGCCTCAAGTCGGCGACTGGTCATCATTCGGTCGATGATACTATCTCCAACTATGTTAGTTTTAACGACTAGGCCAACATTTTCGTTATCTTTAAAATTCTGTACAAACCAACCTATAGTATTTTCAAGGTTTTTGCGGGGGCCCCATTGGGATACCACTAAGAAGTTTTGGTCTGTGGTGAGATTTATATCTACGGGCTCCGGAGCGAAATCACGTACAGGGTAGTTAACAGTAGTGATAGGCACCCTTAGTCCCCAGCCTTTGATTTCGTTGCCGGCTTCATCCGTAACGTCATACGTCGTCTGCTCAAAAACTTTTTGTGAGTGCTCAGACACTACAATAAGCTTGTCCATAAAAGCATTTGTCTTTTCAAGCCAGGGGCCGGCGACCTTGGTGGTCTCAATGCCTGCTGTGTATCCAATATTAACTGGGGCAATCTTTTCGAATTCATTGGGAACGGTAATCTGTAATGAAATGTCAAACTGACCATTACTTCCCACATACTGAGCCGTCTTAAGCAACGTTGATTTAATGAATGATATTTCTTCTGTTTCTTCGATGACATGTCCTGTCTTACCCCAGGAAATATTAATAATAAAGATTTCAAAAATATCTTCGCGGGAGCGCAGAGCTTGGATCGCGAATCGCGATTGTACTCCATATCCCGATCGAGAAAGGGCTGGTGCCTTAACTAAAATTCTTTTTCGCATCTTTTAAAATTCCCTCACTTCATAACTCTTATAACCTTGGCGATCATCGTATGACCCCATATCTTCATTAATCTGGGTGAATAACTTATCCCATCGATCAACAAAGGTCTCAAAATTAAATTGTGTTTGTGTCCACTT
>TARA_R110000824_G_scaffold20482_5_pt1 | contig 18068 bp, 20 predicted proteins | sample TARA_R110000824 | Tara Oceans TARA_R110000824 (sample SAMEA4397747) | marine metagenome | biome: Polar Biome; feature: [MES] marine water layer (ENVO:01000295) within the mesopelagic zone...; material: water (ENVO:00002006), including particulate matter (ENVO:01000060) such as......
CGTCTTTTTCGAATAATTTTCTAAAGCTTTTTGTTTTACTGGGTCTACACCTCCATTTAAATCTGCTCTCTTTTGGCTGAGTTCAGCAGAGTAGTCTAATAGATCGCCAACAGTACCCTTCATGTTCGCCGTCTTCTCAACATAGTTATTCCCATTAAAGGGATCATCACTCGCCGATATAGCCGCATTTGGGGCTAGAAACACCCTTTCCCACTCTAGTCCTTCTTTTGAAAAAGTATGAGGTTCGCTCATTGTCTGAACGATCTCCTCATATTCTTCCTTTTTTGGGTGCTTATAGATATAAATGGGCATTAATCGACCAATATTTTCTTTCTTTCACTTACACATTTTTTAGGTAATGTTATAGTGAGAAGACCGTTTTCAGTCTTAGATTCTATATGTTCCACTGATACAGCTCCATATAAATTTAATTTAAATTCCTTTTCGCGGGTATCATTTTTAGCTTTTACTTCTAAAAGCTCATTAGTTGCTGTTATTTCTATTTCTTCTTTTGAAAATCCAGCTAGTTCTGCCTCTGCGACGTATACGTCTCCAGAGTCCTTCATAGTCATGACGCTTTTTGGAGCATTAAATACATCAAAAAGGGAGTCATATAAATGTGAGTTAAGTTTGTAATTCATAATCTTTATTATAACATTATTTATGCCAAAGTTCAAACGCTATATATACAGTCTAGAATGGAATCAATGGTTTTAGAGTAGGTAAATTTGTCACGCAATTTTGTCCCTTCTGTGTTAAATTGTCCCACCTTTTTCTCAGCCTTCTTCATGGCTTCAACTATTCTTTTGCCGTCTAATTTGTAATATTGACCTTGATTGAACGGGTTCCCTTCTTTAAAAAAGAAGTTATCGTAACAGGGTTGTTTGCCTATTGGCTCAACTAATATCGAGTTCTCTTCTGTGGCCCAATCTCTGTGAGAGGAGCAATTACTAACAATTGACCATTTTCCAAGAGCTGTACAGTTAAAGGCTGGTAAATTCCAGCCTTCTCCATTCGACAGTCCTGACAAATCAATGTCAATATTGTTTATTAAATGATTAACCTCTGAATTTGTTTTTAAGTGAGGTAGGAAATTAATATTTGACCAGTGGTTGTTTCCTATTGACCCATTCACAGCTTGCTGCATTTGTTCTTGGTTCATAAACGAATTTGCAACCAAGCAAGTTAGTTGATATTTGGGGTTATTCCCATATTTATCTAACCATAGTTGAATTAAAGCCTGTGTGTTCTTTCTTCTTTCAAATTTTCCTATTAACCCAAAATGAATAACATCTTTATCAAAATCTCTTTCTACCTCTTTAAAATCGGGATCAAAGCCTAAGGGAATGCTTGATACGTTGTTGCAACCTTTATCTTTAAATGCTTGAGCTGCTTCAGAAGAAGAAAAGAAAACATGCTTTTGCATTTTTACTATATTAATTTCCTCCTTCGTAGGGGAGTCGACCTCATAAAAAGTATATAAATGTTGGTTTTGTCCAAGGGTTTTTTCGGAGCCGTTAATGTGCCAAACTTTTAAAGTGGGACCTTCTTTGTCTAGTTTTGTTAATCTTTGAGCAGCAACCGAGGAAATCCACTCTTTAAAATCTTCTTGCGTTTTATCGTAAGCAGAGAAGTCTCCATTTTCCCCGATGGGAAAAAAAGACAAGTCCAAATCCCTTGATCTTAATTCTCTAAGAAAATTTACAGCTACGTTTCCTAAACTCAACGAATTGATAGGAGCTTCAAAGTTTAATTGTTTCATTATCAATTTTGTTTTGTATGTCTTCTATAGCTTTATTATGTATATTTATGCATCCCTGAGCAGATAAATTTACTTTTTCCGCCACAAGTTTCCAAGGTTTCAATTTGCTCCCATTTCCCTCGAAATACCTTTCTTTGAATATGGTTTTCAATCTAGGGTCCTTGTGTTTTTCTATAAGATTTAAAATCCTTTTGAAAGAGTCATATAACAGGCAGCTTTCCTCTGGAGTGTATGATTTATCTTTTTGACAGAATTCTGTTTGTTCAAAAGGGATATTTCTGTAATTCTTTTTATTTTTTGTTTTTTGAGTTAAACACATGTATTTTGTTTTATTTGCTAAATGTGTAGAAAACTTAGCTTTTTCAGGATCATATTCTAGAGCGGCTTTGTAAATAACATAATCTTTTTCTTGCATTATATCATTAATTTGATTGTAAGATAAACTTTTATAACCAAATCTTTTAAGCATGTCTACATAAATTCCTGAATGCCGAGAAATTAACTCCTGAAGAGCAATCTCGTCATTATTTTTTTGGACCAAGACGGTCAAATCGGTATCTGTCAACATTTCATTCAATACCTTAGTATAGAAAGATAATAAAGAAAATCAACATTAATTATTTTTTTGTTGACAAACCGAAAATTCGAGCGACGATTATAACGTAACCAGTAAGGTTACGATATAACTACCCCTTCACTCTCTCTTAACGTAATGGTCCCGACAATATATTTTATTTACTACGTAAATAAAAATATATTACGCTTTGCGTAAAATATAAAATAATCATTGACTTATTTCTCACCGCGTATAGAATTGTGTAATATTTACGCAATGATTTTTGAAGAACAGATTTCCAGAAAGCCAGACAACTATCCGTGGGCGCAAGAATTTATTGAAGCAATGCACACTGGGTTTTGGACAGACAAAGAGTTTAGTTTCACGAGTGATGTGCAAGATTTTAAAGTAAATCTAAGTGATGATGAAAGAGAGATGATCATAAGAACTCTTTCAGCTATAGGGCAAATTGAAGTGGCTGTTAAAAAGTTCTGGGCTAAGCTAGGAGATAATCTTCCTCACCCAAGTTTAACTGATTTGGGGTATGTCATGGCGAATGTTGAGGTTATTCATAATAATGCTTACGAAAGACTTCTTAAGATTCTAGGTTTGGAGGATATTTTTGAGAAAAACTTAAAGTTAGATTTTATTGAGGGGAGGGTTAACTATCTCAGAAAGTATAATCACAAATTTTATAAAGATTCTAAAAAACAATATGTTTATTCTATAATTCTTTTTACGCTTTTTGTGGAGAATGTTTCTCTTTTCTCGCAGTTTTACATTATTAACTGGTTCAATCGTTACAAGAATGTGCTCAAAGATACAGGCCAGCAAGTCAAATATACTCGGAACGAAGAAAACATCCACGCATTGGCTGGAATTAAAATAATAAATACGATAAGAGAGGAACACCCTGAGCTGTTTGATGAAGAGTTACAGGAAAGAGTTGTGCAGGAATCCCAAGCAGCATTTGAATCGGAATCTAAAATTGTCGATTGGATGATTAATGGGTTTAATGAAAAAGGATTAAGTTCTTCGATTTTAAAAGAGTTTATAAAAAATAGAATAAATGAATCTTTAGAACAGATTGGCTTTAAAAAAGCTTTTGAAGTTGACAAAGCATTGCTTAAGGATACAATGTGGTTTGAGGAAGAATTACTGGGGAATAATGCTACTGACTTTTTCCATACTCGACCTGTAGAATATTCAAAAAATTCCCAAACTTTTGATGCAGAAGATTTATTTTAATGAAAGATTATTATTGGCTCAACGAAGATTCCAAGCAGTTCCTCGAAAGAGGTTATTTAAAAAAGGGAGAAAGTCCCAAAAAAAGAGTTAGAGATATAGCTGAAGCTGCTGAAAAATATCTCAAGCAAAGCGGTTTTGCAGACAAGTTTGAAAGTTATGTGAAGCAAGGTTTTTATTCTCTTTCTAGCCCAGTCTGGTCAAACTTTGGCAGATCCAGAGGATTACCTATATCGTGTAATGGGGTTTATATAGAAGATAAAATGCACTCCATTTTGGAAAAGCAAGTTGAAGTCGGGATGCAAACTAAACACGGCGCAGGAACTTCTGGTTACTTTGGTTCTTTAAGAGGAAGAGGTGTGCCAATAAGTGTGGGTGGTCTTTCCGCTGGTGCGGTTTATTTCATGGAACTTTATGACAAAGTAGCAGCTATTGTTTCTCAAGGCCACGTAAGGCGAGGATCTTTTGCTGCCTACCTTCCTATTGATCATCCCGACATAGAAGAATTTTTAAGAATAAGGAGTGAGGGAAATCCGATACAAGAAATGTCCTTTGCTGTTTGTATCGATAATAAGTGGATGAACTCGATGGTGGATGGGGACAAAGAAAAAAGAAGAGTTTGGGCATCAGTGATAAAGAAAAGATTTGAGACTGGATATCCTTATATTTTCTTTTCAGATAATGCGAATGATCAAGCTCCAGAGTGTTACCGAGATAAAAAGCTTAAAATATACGCTTCAAATTTGTGCAGTGAAATAGCGTTACACTCTTCGAAGGATGAATCTTTTGTATGTTGTTTATCTTCTCTTAATTTGCTGAGATGGGACGAGATAAAGGAGACTGATGCTGTAGAAACCTTGGTTTGGTTTTTGGACGCCGTGATGGAAGAATATATTTATAAAACTGAAAATATTCCTTTTATGAAATCTTGCCACAATTTTGCAAAAAGGCAAAGAGCATTAGGTTTGGGTGTTTTAGGTTGGCACTCTCTATTGCAATCTAAAATGGTGTCTTTCGAAAGCATGGAAGCTAAGTTTCTCAATGCCGAAATACACAATATAATTAGAGAGAGAGCAGACAGAGCAACACACAAATTAGCTGAAGAGTTCGGAGAACCTGAATACTTAAGAGGATATGGGAGAAGGAATGTAACTACGATGGCTATTGCTCCAACAACATCAAGCTCTTTTATTTTAGGCCAAGTTTCTCCGTCCATTGAACCTTTGAATAGCAATTATTTCACGAAGGATCTGGCTAAAGGAAAATTCACCTTTAAAAACGCCTTCCTAGAAAAACTCCTTGAAGAAAAGGAGAAAAATAACCAAGCGGTATGGAAATCAATATTGATCAAAGGTGGCTCTGTTCAGCATTTAGACTTCTTATCAGAAGAAGAGAAAGCTGTGTTTAAAACATTTGGAGAAATTTCTCAAAAGGAAATTGTAATACAAGCCGCTCAAAGGCAAAGATATATAGATCAAGGCCAAAGCTTAAACGTAATGATTTCTCCCAAGTGTCCCCCGAAGCAAGTTAGCGAGCTTTTAATATTTGGCTGGGAACAAGGAGTTAAGAGTTTCTATTATCAAAGAAGTGCTAACCCAAGCCAAGAATTAGCTAGGTCCATACTTTCTTGCAGCTCCTGCGAGGGCTAAGTTCCCCCTCTCGATATATAGTGTATATACAGAAACTATGGCTGAATTATACACAATAATAATAGAGGAAGAAGAATCGCAAGATCCTGAACTTACAACTGATAACACCTTAGCTTTTATTTTAGGTAAAATTAGTGAAGAAATCTCCGAAGATTAGTTGAAAAAAAAACAACTTATCTTACAATAGAGAGGTCAGGGATTAAACTCCTTGAGGTCATAGTATGCCTCTGGGTCAAATAATTTTTGGCTCAGGGGTTTATGAATATACTGCATATAGGATGTCACAATGGTAAAGATCACGTTCTTGATTTTTGCAAAAAAAATAAAGATAACATCAATCAAATAACTTTAGTTGATGCTAATATTGAAGTTTTAAAACAAGCCAAAGATGTTTACCTTGAAAACTTTGATAAAGAAAAAATAAAAATTTATAACCTAGCGGTTCTACCTATAAACTTAGAGGGATTAGAAATTCCAATATATCAACCTCAAGGAGAAAAAGACTCAACCATCGCTTCAGTTAGAGCAGATTTTGTTTCTCTTCATTGCCATACAGAGATAGACAAAACACATTCAGTTAAATCAACTACTTTAAATAAACTTTTAGAAACTGAGCAGGAAGTAACTCACCTTTTTGTAGACATAGAGGGCTTAGATACTGTTACTCTTTTTAACACTGACTTGCATAAGTTTCCAAGTATTAAACAAATAATTTTTGAGTGTTTACATTCAGATGGAATAGTTAATATGGGTAAGAGGTTAGAGGCTTTGATTTACTATCTAGATTCTATTGGGTTTAACTGTTCCACTGATGGCACTCAATACAACATGAAAGCTATAAAAAGATGATAACTTTTGGTATAACAGTAGCAGATGAATTTTTTGAATTTAAGAGACTTATAAATTCTTTACAACCTTACGTTTATCCACAAGAAGAAATTGTTGTATTAGCTGATAAGAATAAAGTAACAAAAGAAATAAAAGAACATTGCGACTTATGTGGATTAAAAATTAATTTTTTTGATTTTCAAAATAACTTTTCACAATTCAAAAACAAATTATTCGACCTTTCTACAAAAGAATATCTTTTTCAAATCGATGCAGACGAGCAGATACCCCCTTCTCTTATCCATGTCTTAAGGAAGGTTGCATCTCAGAAAAAAGTCGATTTGCTTTGGGTTCCTAGAATCAATATAGTTCAAGGTGCTACTGAAGAAGATATAAAAAACTTCAACTGGGATATAAATGAGCTTGGCTGGGAGGGTTTTCCTGATTTTCAATCACGGTTGGTTTCAACAAAGGGCCACATTAAATGGGAGAATAAGGTCCATGAAATCTTAAAGGGAGCGAAAAATCAAGCGAGGATAGATGATAAACCAATAGAACTTTATTCTATTTTACATGTTAAACATATAGACAAACAAAGAAAACAGAATGAATACTATGGAACAATCTAGCATTCTAGTAAGAGGAGAAGGGGGTCTAGGAGATTGTTTATTAGCCAATAGATTCATTCCTGCAATCAGGGAATACCATCCAGACTCCGAAATAACCTTTGCATTAGATAACGACAGGGGGGAATCTTTTCAGTTAGACGTATTATCCTATTTCTACCCAGAAATAAGTGATAACTATTCATTTTTCTCTGATCACGAGCCTTCCCACTTTGATTATTTTTACGACCTACACATAGACAAAATGCTTTGGACTCAGTATAGCTTTGATTGGTTGAGCAGGTTTTATTATTTTCCTAAGCCGAAAATAGAAATAGAAAAAGAAGATTTTGTTTGTCTACATTTAACCCACGATAAATGGCCTCCTAAAAACTTGTCAAAATATTATATAGCAAGATTAATAGAAGAAATAAGAAAAGTTCACCCATTTATTAAAGCCATATGTACTGAATCTGAGAAGGAGTCTTATGAAGATATTTTAAATGAAGACGAGGTAGTGTGTAGTGACATAATTACAGCTTGCAAAACAGTGGCGGCATCCAAAGCCTTCATAACCATTGATTCTGGTTTCAAATATATAGCATATGCTTATGGGGTTCCAACTATAGAAACCGCTGACTATTACAAAGAGATTGGGAAAGTTCACCCAATGATTAAGGCTCGCTGGCTGCCCTTTAATGAAAGAGGGCTTCCTTTGATGTATAATGTTGAATTTTTCAAAGCAGCCTTATACAATATTCTCAATAATAAAATTTCTACAATTTCTCCATTTTTTAATACTAACGAAAATATATTCAAAATACCATGACCGAACAAGAACAATTAAAACTTCAGCAAATTGAAATGAACATAGGGGGAGTTGGAATTAGTTGTTTTGACTTCCCAACAAGCATGACCCCTTATGGAACAAAAGAGGTAATATTAGGGAATAAATTTAAATTTGATGAAGTAGATATAGGTGAGGGTGATAATTATGTTGAAGTGGGCGCTCATAACGGGTTGTTGGCTTTTTACGTAGCTAGAATCTTTCCTAAAGCGAACATACATATTTTTGAGTGTAACCCTGTCATGGTTACAGCTATCAACTATGGAATTGCCGTAAACGGCTTTAGTAACATTAGATGTTACCCTTTTGGTTTAAGTAATTACAATGGAAATTGTGACTTTGGTATTAACTTGGAAAATACAGGTGGATCAAGTATGTTGATACATGATGGGCATCATGTAAAAAATCAAAAAGTTAAAGTTTTAGATTTTGAAACTGTACTCTCAACTTTTGATAATATAAAATATTTAAAAATAGATATTGAAGGCGAAGAATTTAAAATATTTGATAGTCTGATTTCCAAGGACTCTAATTTTTTTGATAGAGTCTCTACTTTGAATTTGGAATTACATGACGAGATATATCCAGATCTAAATCTAGATAGAAGGGGTATAAAAAAATATTTATCTAAATATGAGGATTTAAATATTGTATATCAAGATTGATGAAAAAAGTAATAATTACAGGCGTTACAGGCCAAGATGGTAGTAACATGGTTGATTACCTTCTTAGAGAAACTGATCATATAATAATAGGAGGAGTTAGAAGGCTTAGCGTAAAGAATCATAAAAACATAGAACATCTCAGCGGGGAGGGTAGATTTTTCCTTATAGATCTTGATGTAACTGATCCTCAAAATACAGAAGCTATAATAGCCGAACATAAGCCAGATTATTTTATTAATTTTGCAGCAAATTCGTTTGTGGGGACTAGCTGGAAAATGCCAGTTCAACACATGGAAACAAATGCACTAGCTGTATTGCATCAGCTAGAAGCAATTAAAAGACATGCCCCTAACTGTAAATATTACAACGCTGGGTCTTCTGAAGAATTTGGGGATGTCGTCTCGATACCACAAGGAGAAGAGCATCCACTAAGACCTCGCAGCCCATACGGAGCCTCTAAATGCTCAGCCAGACACCTAGTTAAAGTCTATAGGGATTCGTACAACCTATACGCCATCCAAGGCTGGTTATTTAATCATGAGGGGGTAAGAAGGGGAGAAGAGTTTGTGACGAGGAAAATAACAAAAAATGTTGCTGAAATAGCGCATAATTATGCGAATGACCACCCAATTAAACCTTTAATTCTTGGCAACGTGGACTCCCGCAGAGATTGGAGCGATTCAGAAGATTTTATGGATGGTATTTGGAGAATGCTTAATCAAGAGAATTTTGAGTCCTATCATGAAAATGGAGGAATCCCAAAAGAATATGTTCTTTCTTCAGATGAAACTCACAGTATTAGAGAATTCGTTGAAGAGGCTTTTCATTTAGCGGGCTTTCACAGGTCTATGTGCAAATGGGAGGGAAAGGGGGTTCACGAGAAATTTCATCATGGTCAAGATTTACTAGTAGAAATTAGTGATAAATTTTATAGACCCGCTGAAGTTGAAGTATTATACGGAGACTCCTCTAAAGTGAGAGACGAGCTAGGTTGGAAACCTAAAACTACTTTCTCAGGGCTGGTGACAAAAATGGTAAAAAATGATATCAGGCTTAGAGATTTAAATTAATTAGTTGCAGATTTCCTAGAGCGTGTTTTAATAAGGAATGCCTCGTGGTTTTAAATCGTGCAGTAATTGTGGAAGAAGTGATATCCACATAGCCTCAAGAAAGTGTAAATGCGGTGAAATCATGCCTAAAAAAGCCAAAGGTAAAAAATGCCCCAAGTGTAAAAAATCAATTCCGTTAAAGCAAAAAAAATGCAGTTGTGGTTTTTCTAAGCTGACGACTAGGAGGCATCAAAAATTCAGTCCTAAAATGGATGGGCATTATAGGCTCATGAAGTTTGTAGGAAGAATGCTTCCGAGAGTTCCTTTTACGAAACAAGAGGCGGCCAATGAAGTTAAAATAGCTAAATTTATACTACATATTTGCTGCGAAGACTATGATTTTTTAGCTAAATTCAAAAAACCAAGCTGGGTAAAAAATACATTACTCTGGTTTAGATCCAAAGATGGTATCAAATATTTAAAAACAAAATATAATGAATATCTTTTCGAACCAGAGGAAACGGAAGATATTTTTGTTGACGAGGGATCAAAGAAGGGCGAGGATATATTAAAACCCAAACCAAGGACATTAAGACAATTTTTAGATGAGTAAGGATAAAAGTTCAAACGAATATTCTGGAGAATATTTCAAATCAAACAAAGAGTTTCATTATAACTTTGAGAAGGCTGCCGAAGAATACTTGGTATCAAGCGGTTCTATGTATATGGACCATGTTTTAGGAGGTGGATTAGGTGCAGGTCTTCATAGATTCTGTGGAGCTAATGAGGGAGGCAAAACGAATGCGGCTCTTCACGTTATGCTTAACATGTTAAACTCTGTTAATAATTCTAAGGGTCTTTTAGTTACAGCTGAAGGGAGATTAAGCAAAGAGATTAAAGAAAGGTCTGGCCTTAAGTTTGTCTACGGTCCAGAAGAATGGAAAACTGGAACTTGTTTAGTTTTTCAATGTTGCGTTCAAGATACCGTCGTAGACTTTTTAAGAGGTCTTCTTAAAAATAATAAAGATAAAGAAAAGTTTTGTATAGTTATAGATAGTATGGACGGCTTAATAACAAAAGCTGACTTACAAAAAACAAGTAGTGAAGCTAGAAAGGTCGCGGCAGGAGCTTTAATGACCTCTGACTTTTTAAAAAGAGTTAGTTTAGGAATGTCTAAATTCGGGCATATGTGTATTATGATTTCTCAAATTAGGGCTAGTCCAACTGTTAGCCAGTATGCCAAACAAGACCCAAATAACCAAACCAACAGTAGTGGAGGTAATGCTATATTACATTACCCTGATTGGATTCTTGAGTTTAGAAAAAGAAGATCTTCTGATAAATTTTTAGAAAACCCATCTAACACTCAGGTAAGTTCAGACAATAAGCCAATAGGGCATATTGCCAGAGTTCTTGTTTTAAAGTCTACAAATGAAACGTCAGGTCAAATTATAGAATACCCTATAAAATATGGGAGGAAAAATGGTAGATCTATTTGGTTAGAAAAGGAAATGATTGATATGCTTTTAATGTGGGGCTTCTTGCAGAAAAAGGGATCTTGGATAAATGTAGATAAAGATCTCTTGGAGTTTTGCGTTAAAAATAAAGTTGATATGCCAGAGAAATTTCAAGGAACTCACAAACTTTCAGAAATATTAGAAGAAAACAAAACTGTAAGAGATTTACTTAAAAAGTTTGTTGAAGATAATATAATTAATCAATGATTTTTCTTTGCATAAATGGTAGAGAAAAAAAAGTTAGAAACTCTGTCAAATATTTAATTGATTGGAAGACTAAATGTAAAAGCGGCATACAAAAGACGGTGAAGAATCTTTTATGTGATTACTGGTTTGCCGACGTTGTCTTCGAAGAGTTCCCTGTGGCTGGCACTAGGTTAAGTTTTGATTTTTTTAACGCTACAAAAAATATAGCTGTTGAAGTCGATGGCAACCAACACTATAAATACAATAAATTTTTTCATTCGAATTCCCGCCAAAACTTCTTGTCTCAATTAAAAAGGGATGAGAAGAAGGAATATTTTTGTGAAATAAACAACATAAATCTTTTGAGGGTTTTAGAATCTGAAATAGTAGAGAAAACCTTCCCAGACAAATTATTTTTAAACAGTATAACAGAATGTCTTTAGTAGAAGAAGAAAGCTCCTTACCTCAATCATTGCTGCAAAAGCTTTATGACGCAACTGGGTCATCCACAGGAGGGAATAAGGGATTTCTATTAGTTTATGTAAACTCTGAGGGAGACCCCGTTATAAGTGGTAAGACAGAAAGTAGTTGTGTAGAAATGGCTTTAACAAAATTACTTGAATTAAGCTTAAAGGACAACGAGGGTCTCAAAAGATGATATATTCTCAATCTATAGAAAAAAATGTTTTAAGTTGTATACTTCAACACCAGCATAGGTGGGAAGAAGTGTCTTCTTTTTTAAGTGAACTGGATTTTTATAGTGCTGACTCAAAAGTAAATATATCTATTTTCAAACTTTTAAAGCATTCTCTAGATAATGCGGAGAAAACCAACGAGCATATTTTAATAGAAAGGTTAAAAGCTTTAGGTGTTTCTTTTCCTGACAGCATAGACGTTTCAGAATATATTAGGTCTATGGCATTTGTGCCAGCCTCGGAGGACACTTTACTATCAAATGTAAAAGAGTTAAAAAAATATACAGCTAGAAGGCACATATATGATGCCTGTGTTAAGGTTAGCAAGTTTGTAAAGTCTATAGATCCGAATATACCTTACTCAGACATAGTCGATCAATGTGATAAAATTTATAACGATGAGTTACAAAATTTTGAAACAGGAGAGTCTGATACTCAAAACCTGTTCGAGCTAATGAGTCCAGTTATTGAGGAAAGGGGAAACAACCCTCAACAAGAGTTTGGAATGCTTGGTCCCCACAAAAGGTTAAATGAAATATACGGATCTCTTTTGTTGGCAGGAAATATATCTGTCATAGTAGCTAGATCTGGGGTTGGTAAAACCAACTTCTGTATGGATTTTACCACAAAGGTTTCCAAACAATACAATGTTCCAGTTCTCCATTTTGATAATGGAGAAATGAGCGAAGAGGAATTAATCTTTAGACAAGCATCCTCCCTAACAGGTTTACCAATTTCGCTTTTCCAAACTGGAGAGTGGAGGACAACCTCTTATAATGGAATCTCCGCTGAAGACATTACTAAAAAAGTAAGAGAGACATTAAAAGAAGTAAAAGATATGAAATTTTACTACGAGAATGTCGCAGGAATGTCTCCAGATGAAATGTGTTCTTTGCTAAAAAGATTTTACTACACAAAGGTGGGAAGGGGCAATCCCTTGATATTTAGCTTTGACTATATTAAAAGTGATTTCTCTAAAATGGGGGATAGTCCTTGGCAACAAGTTTCGTATTTGGTTCATAGATTTAAACAAGCGATACATAGAGAGTTGTGTTTCGATGGGAACCCATGCGTATCTATGATTACTTCGGTTCAAGCCAACAGATATGGAATAACGACAAATAGGCATGCCGATACAATCATTGATGACGAAAGTGTCGTGTCATTATCAGATGGAATAACCCAATTTTGTTCTCATTTATTTCTTCTTCGTAAAAAAGCCCTTGAGGAGATGAGGGAAGACGGGAATAACTTCGGAACTCACAAGTTAATAAATTTAAAGTCCCGTCACTTAGGTAAAAACGCCCTAAGAGCTATTAACGATGTAACTATGGTCGATGGCTCTAAAAAGAAGAATTTTATTAATTTAAAATTCAAAAACTTTCAAATAGAGGAGAAGGGTGATTTACAGGATTTAGTTAATTTTCAACAAGGGGCTAACGTAACAGTCGAAACAAACGACGGGGAGAATGTCCCAATGACCCTCAGAAGATGATAAACTATAAAAGTATTTTAGAGAACCTTGGCTATAATCTGACAGATCATGGCTCTTATTGGAGAACCAGCGCCTTATATAGATCTGGAAATAACATTACAGCTCTCCAAATATATAAAGACTCTGGAGTTTGGAAGGACTATGTAGAGGACACTATCTTTTTACCTTTTGAAATTCTCGTTAAAAAAACATTAAAAACATCAGACGATTTACAAGTAAGATCTATTTTAAAAAATGTCAATTTTGACGAATCAAACGCAAGACCTGATAAAAAACTATTGAAAGAAGAAAAAACATTTAATCCATCTTGTCTTAAAAAACTTTTACCCCATTACGATTTTTATTTAAATAAAAATATATCTAAAGAGACATTATTAGATTTTAAGTGCGGGTTAGCAACTTCAGGAGCTTTGTATCAGAGGGTCGTATTTCCTATTTTTAGAGAAGATAATTTAATACATGGATTCTCTGGAAGAAAAATAACGCAGGATGAAAGACCCAAATGGCTTCATAATGGCAAAACTGCGAACTGGTTTTATCCCTTTCACACTATAAAAGAGGTAAAAGAAGAAATAGAAAGAACAAAGAGCGTCCACATTGTAGAATCAATAGGGGACTGTATGTCTTTGTATGAAAACGGAATAAAAAATGTTTTAGTTTCCTTTGGCTTAAATATCTCCCCAAAATTCATAGCCAAACTGGCCGCTTTAAATTTAAATAGAATCTTCATCTCTTATAATAATGATAGTAGCTCAGAAAGAAACAGGGGTTTTGAGGGCGCTGTAAAATCAATTTTTAAATTATGTGATAATTTAGATTTTGAAAAAATATATTTTCGCCCCCCTTCTGATCAAGCAAATGATTTTGGAGATATGAGCAAACTTCAAATAGATTTCTACGAGGATCAGTGCTATAGTGCTGACCACCAGATATGTATGCATAAGGTTTTATCAATAGCTAATGAAATGGATAAAAAAGGAGTGAATAAAGCTTTTTCTTTATCCTTGAAAAAACTAAAGAAAAAATATAAATTTTATTATGAAGGGACATAAAAATAAACCGCTATCGGCATCTAGAACCAAAACCCTTCAAACTTGTTCTTGGCAGTATTGGTGCAAATACCACTTAAAACTTCCTGATAAATCTAATGAGGGAAGCCTTAGAGGTACAATATGTCATGCCATCTTTGAAAGCCTTGGAAACCCAAGGCACAAAAAACACTTTAATAGGATATTGAAAACTCAAAATACCTATGCCTCTCCTCCCATCAAAAGAATGGTCGAGTCTTATGCTAAAAAGCACGGCATAGATGACTTTGAAAACATGGACCTTATAAACACAATGACGGTTGAAGGTTTAAATTGTGATTTTTTTGGAAGTAAAGATGGGAAGCCCTCCATATCAATCAGCGAAAAAGATTTCGATATCTCTGTAACCGAAGGGTCTAAAAATTACAGAATATTAGGGTTTATAGATAAGCTGTTTTTATTTAAAAAGAAAAAATTAGCTATAATTAGAGACTTTAAAACGTCAAAACAAATGTTTTCTGGCAAAGACTATACAGACAATATGCAAAATTTAATGTATTGTTTAGCCGTTAAACACCTTTATCCAGACTTCTTGAAAAGACAAATGGAGTTTCTTTTCGTAAAGTTTGATTGTAACAATGAAGGTTTGATGAGGATGGAATCTTTGAATGAAGAGGAGGTAGAAGGGTTTGAATATTTTTTGACTGAGATTCAAAGTATAATAAATAATTTTAATTTAGATTCCGCAACTAAAAATTTAGCATACACCAAGGGGTATTTAGGGAGAGACGATGGTTTTGCTGGACGAGTTGTTTGCGGGAGGGCTGAGTACGAGGGACAATTAAAGAAAGACGGCTCCCTTATGTGGCACTGTCCCTTCAAATTCCCTAAAAAGTTTTATGTTATTGTAGACAAAGATGGGGAGATAACATCATCTTCGGAAGACAAGGAGAAATTAGAAGAAAAAAAGGAAGAAAAGTCAAAAGTTGAAGAAAGGAATTATGAGGGCTGCCCTGCTTTTTCTTTTGACAAATCTGATGACTTGCTTTAGTTTTATTTAAGTGATTATTCCTCTTTTTAAAACTAGTTATAGTATTGGTAAATCCCTACTTAGGGTAGGAGACATTGTTGATATAGCTCAATCTCATAAACTTAAAAAAGTTACTTTAGTGGAAGATAATTTTTATGGGTTTAGAGTAGCAAATAAAGCTTTTTTGAGCGCTGAAATACCAATGGTTTTTGGGATAAGACTTCCTGTGTTTCAAAGCGAGTCTGAAATTCCCAGTAAATTAATCTTTTTCGCTAAGAATAATAAAGGTATAAATAATCTTAGAAATTTATATACTAAATGTAGGACGAGTCCCTTGGAGGTTTTAAACTTATCCAAAATAACAGGGTCGGAGTTGGGTGATATAAAAATAGGAGTCCCTTTTTATGATTCTTACCTTTATAATAATATATTTTATTTTGGGTTATGTGATTTAAAGTTAGATAAGTATGATCATTTTTATATAGAAGAGGAGAACTCTCATCCATTTGATTTCCAAATCAGATCCTATTTAAAAAAATTAAAAGTAAAAACTCAAAAAGCGAAAACTATCTATTACAGAGATAGAGAGGATTTTGATGCTTTTCAAATGTACAGAGCTGTATGCGCCAGAAAGCAAGGAAGAGTTCCTACATACAGCAAACCAAACTTAAATGATTTTTGTTCAAATGACTTTTGCTTTGAATCTTACTTAGAAAGATATGATTCCATATAACCAAAAATATTTAGTATTTGATACGGAGACTGAGGGGTTGAATTTACACTCTTCTAAAACTTGGCAACTCTCTTGGCTTATTTGTGAAGGGGATAAAATAGTAGAAGAACATGACGAATTTATTGCGCACAAAGAGTTGGTTATACCTGAAATTGTAAAAAAAATAACTGGGTTTGATTGGGACAAGTATAACAAAAGATCAAAATCCTTATCGCAAGTTTGGTCTAAGTTCGAAGATTATCTATACGATCCTCAGTACATAATTATTGGGCAGAACCTTTTAGGGTTTGACGTATACATGCTAGCTATACTTCAAAAGTTGCTAGGGCAAGAGCCAGATTATTCTTATATTTCTAGAATCTATGATACTAGAGCCTTGGGCAAAGCGTATAGAGAAAATCTAGATAAGCCTAAAAACAATTTTCTTAGTTGGCAGTATAAAGTTATTAACGACAGAAGCTTGAAAGCTAAAGCCTCTCAAGGCCAGCTATTGAAGTTTTTCGGCATTGAGCACGATCCGTCTAAACTCCACGATGCTTTATATGATATAAAAATGTGTTTCGAGATATTCACAGAATTAAAGAAAAGAATGAATTTATGATTTTCGATGATTGTACAATATATGATGACTACGAACCAGCGGGTGTCGAGCTTCCCAAAACTCACATACCTGAGCAAGTTTTAAGTGATTTAGGTTTAAACAAAAATAGTTCAAAAGTAGATGTATTTAGCGAACTTTGCGAAAGAGCCATAGTAGATAAGGGAATAAACAAACTTAGCAATAAAGACGTTTACTACCAAAGATGCAACGACGAGCTAAAAACTTTAGAGGAGTTAGGTTTTTTAGATTATATCTTATTGAACTGGGATGTTTTAAATTTTTGTCATGATAATGATATCCCCACTGGTGCTGGCAGAGGCTCCGCTGCTGGGTCTCTTGTTTTATTTCTCCTTGGGGTAACAAATATTGACCCTATTCCTCATAACTTATTTTTCGAAAGGTTTGTTTCAAAATCAAGAGCTAAAAAAGTTACCGATAAAAATGGAAAAGAATTCTTAGTCGGGAGCCTTCTTCCTGATGTTGATTCAGATATTTCTTATGATCAAAGACACAAGGTTATCTCTTATATAGAAGAACAACACGAAGGGAAAACTGCAAAAATTTTAACATTCAATACATTCAGCTCTAAACTTTGTATAAAAGAATGCGTAAAGTATTTTGAAGAAGCTTCTGAGGAGAGAGCTATGAAAATTTCAGACTCTATCCCAAAACTTCATGGGCAGGTTTTATCCTTAGAAAACGCTGTTAAAGAAAGCGATAAATTTAGAGCTTGGACTAGAGAGAATAAGGAAACTTTTAAAAATGCTCTCAAGGTACAAGGGCTTCCTAAAAACACTGGGGTGCATCCGTCGGGTATAGCAATTTGCTCTCAAAAAATTTCTGACGTAGTACCTCTTCAAAAAACTAAGGATGGAGATTTAGTTACTGGATATAATATGGACGATGTCGCAGACCTTATGGTTAAGTTCGACATTTTGGGATTAAGGACATTAACCATAGCTCATAGATGTTGTGAAAAGGTTAATATAAATATTGAAGACATTGACCCCAACAACCCATTTATATACGATGTTCTTCAAAATTTTAGACATCCAGCAGGTCTATTTCAAATTTCTGCGGAAACAAACTTTAAGGTTTGTAAAGAGGTGAAGCCTATTGATTTAAATGAACTCTCGGACGTTATAGCCCTAGCTAGACCAGCAGCCCTAGAACACGTTGATACATATATCCAACAAAAAAGAACGCTTTCTGAATTAAACTTGCATCCAGAACTAGATAAAATTCTCTCTTGGTCAAAAAATGTTATTTTATTCCAAGAGCAAATAATGCAAATTGCCCATAAGGTTTTTGGGTTTACTCTAGAGGACGCTGAAACCTTAAGACGTATTGTAGGCAAGAAAAAAGTGGATGAAATGCCACAATGGAAAGAAAAAATATTTAAAGCCGCTAGAGAAAATAGCCTTGACGAAAGAGTTGCAGATTTTTATTGGGTATCCCTAGAGGCTTCTGCTCACTATTCGTTTAATAAATCTCATAGCTTTGCCTATGCCGACTTGGCGGCTAAAACGGTATACCTTAAATATAAATACCCGCAAGAATTCTTTTTGTCTATTTTG
>TARA_R110000824_G_scaffold70126_1_pt1 | contig 18049 bp, 19 predicted proteins | sample TARA_R110000824 | Tara Oceans TARA_R110000824 (sample SAMEA4397747) | marine metagenome | biome: Polar Biome; feature: [MES] marine water layer (ENVO:01000295) within the mesopelagic zone...; material: water (ENVO:00002006), including particulate matter (ENVO:01000060) such as......
TTTACTTGCTAAGCCTTTCACTTTTGATATCAAAAAAAGCTCCGAAAGCCTTGACGTGAAGTTTTTCGAACTAAACGATCTTCCCTCTAACATCGTCCCTTACAGCACAGAAGTAATAGACGATTTCAAGAAAGGCGAGTACAATACAAGTACTATCTTAAAATGAAGAAAAAAGTACTTGTTACCGGCGTCACGGGCCAAGATGGACCAAACATGGTAGATTACCTCTTGAAAGAGACTGATTACTTGGTTTACGGCATGACACGTAGGTCATCTAATATAAACCTTTCAAATTGCGAATCTTTCTTAAACAACGAGAGGTTTCAGCTAGTTTACGCTGACCTAACAGATGGAGGTTCCTTAGACCGGCTCGTGCAGGAAATCCAACCTGATTATTTTATTAATTTCGCTGCTAATTCGTTTGTTGGGTGCAGTTGGGACATGCCAGAACATGTGATGGATACTAACGCTATGGGCACCTTAAGATGCCTCGAATCCATCAGGAGATTTCAGCCTAAATGTCGATTTTACAGCGCCGGAAGTTCCGAAGAGATGGGGGATGTCGATTACAGCCCGCAAGACAAGGCTCATCCGCCAAAACCCCGCAGTCCTTACGGTGTGTCTAAAGTAGCTTCTCGCTTCTTGGTTAAAGTTTACCGTGAATCGTATGACATTTTTGCTGTTCACGGTATTTTATTCAACCACGAAGGAATAAGAAGAGGTGAAGAATTCGTTACGCGAAAAATCACAAAATCAGTTGCGCGAATTAAGTGTGCGCTAGACCGTGACGAAAGTTTTCAGCCTCTCCAGCTGGGGAACGTTGACTCTATACGTGACTGGTCGGATTCTGAAGATTTCATGGCGGGGGTATGGCTGATGCTCAATCAAGAGACCCCCAAAGAGTATATTCTTTCAAGCAATGAAACCCATACCGTAAAAGAATTTGTTTCTTTAGCCTTTCAGGAAGCGGGAATTCCCGGCTTATGGAGCGGGGAGGGGCTTGACGAAAAATTTAGAATTTACGAGGAAAATAAAATTTTAGCTGAAATTAATGAAGAGTTTTATCGTCCCGGAGAAGTAGACATCCTCCACGGAGACTCCGCCCCTATTAGAGAAGAGTTAGGATGGAGTCCTCGATTTTCCTTCCCAGACTTAGTGAAAAGGATGGTAAATAATGACCTTGAAATCGCAAAAAAACGGACTTTTTCCCCCTGAGCCCCCTTCTCTGAAGTTTTTCAAAAATACCACACGAAGCTTGACATAAGACCCCGGACCTCTTAGGGTGGAGGTCGAGGGACAAGCAATACAATAGATGAAAAGGTGCCTTTTAACAATAGATAACGCTTTCGAAGACACTACCCTTATCGACAGGCTTTACTACTTGGTAAACGACGCGGATCAACAAGTAGACACCGTTGATCCGTTAACTTCCGCTTCAGACCTTGAGGAAAGGACCTATTACCCGGAAATAGAGAACATCAAAAGATCTTTAACCAAAGAGCTGTGGTTTGACGTGTTAGGGGACTTAACCAGAGGAAGAGAAGAACTCTTCAAGAGCTTTGAAATATGGAGTCATTGTATGGCTGACGCAGAGTCCGTATTCTCAGATAACACCCAATACGGCACTATTAACTACCACCTAGACAAGGACGAAGACCTTTTCAAGCGCACAAAAAAAATTTCCCTACCGATGTATGCCAGCCTTACTTATATAGGGCCAAAAGAAGGGGTAAACGGAGGAGAACTTTACGTTAACACCGAAGGCCTTTCCCACGCAACTAAATACGTCGCCGAAAATGGAGAGCTCGTTGACAAACTGCTTGATTTCGGATCTGGAAATTGGGAAAAAATAAATTTTAAATATAATCGAGTTATAGTTTTCGATCCCACTTTCCCACATTTAGTAGCCCCCGTGTTGCGACATCCCCGTAAAAAGCGCCGAGCGTCAATAGCGATAAATGCGTGGAACTCCGATGAACTAGACAAAGCCTGACTGTCCCAAGACCCCAACATAAACCCGATGGCGAAGCTAAAAAAATTTGAGTGCGAGTACTGCAAAGAGCCGTTCCTCTCGCCCTATAAAAAAAAGTTCTGTGCTCCGGCCTGCTTAAGAAAGGGGCGAAAAAAACCCGAAGAGACGCTAAACGGGTTCATAATTAACAAATTACTAAAGAGCTCAAATTCCATATGGAAAGATAAAAACGTTTCGCTCAGGGAAATGGGCTTTGCCAAAAAGTTGATCAAAAAATACCCTCTCAAAGCTTTTTGGGAGGCGTTGCCACCCAAATTTGACGCGGATAGCCTAACTTGGTACATTGCTCCCCGAGGATGGGCTTACCTCAAAATAGAGTACGCCAAATTTTGTCTTGACTTGCCTGCCCCTATCCGGCATAATGTACTTGACGTCAAAGTCGGTGACGACAAGGTGATTTCGAAGAAGTCTACCAACATTAAAGATTTTATCCAGTATGGCAGCAAAAAAGAAAATAACTGAAGGTCAAACTCCGCTCGAGCAAATAGAGAGCTATCTTAAAGAGAATAAAGGGGATCACTACAATTTTGATGAGACCCCTGAATATACCGTCTCTAGTGGCAGCTTATTGCTTGATATTGAAATGTCTGGAGGAATTCGGCCCTCTATTATCCGAGCTTCTGGAGTAGCAGAAGGAGGAAAAACTTCTTGCGCCTTGGCCTTTGCTCGCAATTTTCAGACCACTCTTGATAACTCAATGGTTATCTATATCAAGTCGGAGGGTAGGCTTTCAGCAGATATGATCGCCCGTTCAGGGGTTAATACTTCGTCTAAAAAGTGGTTTGTTTACAAAAGCAATATCTTCGAGAGCGTATTGCAGTTAATGAGAGATTTAATAACTAATAACCCCACAGATTGTAAATATTTTTTTATTATAGACTCTATGGATGCGATGGTTCCTAAAAAGGACATGGATCGCTCCTTTGAAGAGTCGGACAAGGTCGCCGGAGGGTCTGTTCTGAGTTCTAACTTCTTAAAGAAAATGGCTTTGGGCTTGGCGACAAAGGGTCACATCTGTTTCATGATTTCACAAGTAAGAAGCAAGGTTAGCCTTAATGCTTACGAAAAAACAGACCCCAAACTTACCAATGCTTCCGGAGGAAACGCATTATTACACTACTCTGATTGGATTTTAGAATTCCAACCACGATGGGGAGGCGACATGATTCCTCCCAAAGAAAAGAAGCCCGACGGGCATTGGTGTAAGGTGGTTTTTCGCAAATCGGCAAACGAAAGGACGGGAACCGAAGTAAAGTACCCAATCAAATATGGGCGAACAGGGGGCCGCAGTATTTGGGTAGAGTACGAGATTATTGATATGCTTCTCCAATGGGACATGGCAATTGCAAAAGGGGCTTGGATAATAGTGGGGGAAGAATTGATGGACGAACTGAAAAAAGAAGGGCTAGAAATGGACAGCAAACACCAAGGTTTAGATAATTTTCGAAAATACCTAGAGGAAAAGCATAAAATCCGAGATTACCTCTTTAACAAGTTTAAAAAAGTACTGCAAGTCAAATAGTGAAACTCTATGACGTCAGAGGAAAACTTAGATACAAAAGCGTTCACAAGTACCGGGTGGATTGGAGCAAAGAGTGTCGCTCCAACATTCAGTTTGAGGTTAAACAGTTTTTTAAACCCTTTTGGGAAAAGCACATCTGTTACGAAGAATTTCCAGTCTATGGCACTAGGATGAAAGTAGATTTTATAAATATGACAAAACGGATCGCTGTAGAGGTGCAAGGGCCTCAACACGAGTCATTTAACAAGTTCTTTCACGGCAACTCACGAGCCAATTACTTGAAATCTATAAAGAGAGATCATCATAAAATGGTGTGGCTGGAAAATAATAACTTTAAAGTTTTAGAGATTGTGGAGGAGGATTTAGCGTCCCTTTCGCCCAAATACATTTTGGAGAAGTTTTCGGTAAATATATAAAATAGTGTAATCATATTTATGAGCATAAACGAAAAGTACAGAATGCCAGACATAATTCTTGACCAAATAAGCGAATGGTCATGTGGAGGGTTTATGCTTTTCAACTTTGACGAAGAGGGGAACCCGCAAGTATACTCCAAAGCGGAAGATGAAAGAAATGCTATGGCTATACAATATTTAGTAGGACACTGGGCGGAAGCCATGGAAGACGTGAACGCGGGGAGTTTCAAAAAAAACTTAAATGATGTTTTTACAGAAGAAGAGCACGAAGAAGAAGAAGGATTAGATGAAAATGAGTGATACACCCATCCACCAATATTATCCAGAAAACAAGTCTGACGAAACTCCGCCCGCTCTTGTAGCGGGGGAAGCCATTACGCCTCCAAGCGACACACCAATACCAGAGAGTGAAGCAACGCCCGAAGAATGGAAAGAGGCTCTCGGAGTAACACCTGCTGAAGTAACCGACTTGGGTATAGATTTACCAGACATCCCCCTTCCCGACGACGAACCTGTGGAAGAGGGCGTGAAAGACGACTTCGATGATGCCGCTTTTAACTTTGCAATAGTTGGGGTGGGGCAGGGAGGATCTCGTCTCGCTGAATCCTTTTGGAACTTAGGGTACAGAAGGGTGGGGGTTATCAACACCGCCCAACAAGACTTATCTTTAATTAAGATCCCCGAAGAAAACAAACTCTTGATAGGCGAAGGGGGAGCCGGAAAAAACCCAGAAGCAGCCGATGAAGTCTTTAGGACAAGGTATGAAGACATTCTTGATTTTCTCAAAAAGAATTTTGGGACAGGGTACGAAAGGGTGCTAGTTTGTGCTGGAGCTGGCGGAGGAACCGGCGCGGGAGGAGTGGCGCGGGTTCTAGATATTTGCCACGACCTCAATCAATCACTCGGAAAAGAAATCAAAGATACTGATGCAAAAGTGGGCTGCGTTTTGGCGCTTCCAACGAGGGGAGAAGGAGTAAAGGTTCAAGAAAACTCTAAAAAGACCGTAAGTAAAGTTTTGGACCTCCAGAAAGCGGGAGTTGTTTCGCCTCTTATTATTCTAGATAATGAAAAGATTAAACAGCTTTACCCCAAATTAAGCGTTAATAAATTCTGGAGTACCGCGAACAACAGCATTTGCTCCGTCTTCCACCTCTTCAATAAGATTTCAGCGAAAGAATCAGCGTATACAACTTTCGACAAAGCTGATCTCGACACCATTTTCTCTTCGGGGATAATTATGTTTGGGGCAACTCCAGTAAAAGATTTTACTGATACGGGTATTTCTTACGCGGTTAGAGACAACTTAAGAAAAAACATATTAGCGGGAATAGACGCTTCAACGGGGAACGTCGCGGCTTGCGTTATGATAGGTGATAAAGAGTCCCTAGATACCATTCCCCAATCCAGTTTGGAACACGGTTTCGAGCAGCTCAGCCGAATGTTGGGAGCAGGCTCCACCGTTCATCGTGGAATTTATGCGGGAGCCAAGAAAGGCGTAGCTGTATACACAGCGATAGGTGGCTTACAGGCCCCTGATACTCTTTTTGACTATTTCTTCAAGGTAGACCGGGTATACAAATAATAGATGCCCATATATTCTAATCAGGTCGAGGGCTACGTCCTCGGAGGGCTCCTCAGGCACCCTGACGTCCTAACAGAAGTCGATTCTTTTGTTAGCGCAGCGGATTTTTATAACGATGTCCATCAAACGATTTATTGCGTAATCCGAGAGGCCGTTCTTAATAACGAGAAGGTAGACAAGGTATTAGTTGCTACAAAAATAGCCAACCTTGGTATTTCCTCCAAGGATGATATTGATATTTATGATTACATAAATACATTAAGTTATACCTCTATAACTCGCGATGCTGTTATCGATTCCTGCAAGGAATTACTCAAGACCCGAGTCAGAAGAGAACTCTGTGAGACGGCAGACTTAATAAAGGAACACGTAACAAATTCTTCTAACGAAGATCTTGATTCAATAATAGCTTCCACTGATTCCATTTATAGTGAAAAGATTTCAAGCTACTCATTTGAGGACGACCCTGAAAATGTTTTTGACGATTTGGAGTTTAAAATTGAGGAAAGGGGAAACAATCCCACTGACGACACCGGGTTAGCCTCCCCTTACGACGAGTTTAACCGTTTATATGGAGGGTTAAGGGGCGGAAACATCTACGCTATAGTTTCTCGACCAGCCCAAGGCAAAACAACGTTCATCAACGAGCTCTGCCTCGGAACTGCCATAAAAAATGATATTCCCGTTTTGGTGTTGGACACCGAAATGACAACTGAAGAAATCCAATTTAGAATGGCGGCAGCCAAAACAGGAGTTCCCTTATGGTTTCTTGAGACAGGGAAATGGCGGTCCGAGGAAGAAATGGTAGAGAAAGTTCGAGGATACTTTCAGGAACTAAAAACGCACAAATACTATCACTACCACGTTCGGAATAAAACAACCGATGAAGTATGCTCCATGATTAGGCGCTGGCATATGAAATACGTAGGAAGAGGGAACCAGTGCGTCATCGCTTATGACTATGTCAAGCTAACAGGGGAAAGGGTAGATAAAAACTGGGCAGAGCATCAAGCTATTGGCGAAAAGATTGACAAGCTGAAAAGGATAGCTGAAGAAATAAACGCTCCGTTAGTTACCGCTATGCAAATGAACCGTTCCGGCGAAAGCTTTAATCGCAACTCGAGCAATTTAGTTGATGACAGTTCTGCTATTTCATTATCCGACAGACTTCAATGGTTCGCAACCTTTGTTGCCATCTTTAGGAGAAAGACCCTAGATGAAACCGCTTTGGACGGAGAAAGATTTGGAACCCACAAACTGATTCCACTAAAAACGCGTTTTCAAGGAAGGGATGCAGCGGGACACCAAGACCTTCTCCGCCGAAGAACTATCGACCCTTCTTCCGGACAAGAAAGCGAACGCTTCGTTAACAATTTTCTTAATTTCAGAGTGGAAAATTTTAAAGTTCAGGAAGAGGGCTCTCTTGAAGACGTTATTAGACACGAACAACAATCCTTCGATATTCAAACCTCAGACAACCCACGGGAAGATTTTGGTTTTTTAAGTACTAATGCATGACGTTAAAGACATTCTAACCAACATAGGCTACACGCTCTTCGATAGCGGTAGGGAATACAGAACTAAACCCCTCTACCGAGAGTCGAGCAGCAATAATGTATTATCCATCAAAAAAGATACAGGAAGGTGGGTAGACTTTAAGGAGAACCGCTATGGGAACTTGGAAGAGCTAGTCAAAATAACACTCAACCTAAAGGATCTTGACGAAGCTAAAAGCTACATTTCCGACAACTTTCAACTCAGGCTCCCCAAAGCAGAGAAAGAGAAACTTAAGGCCCCCTCCACCTTCAAGAAGAAAGACCTGAAATACGTCGTAGAAGATTACTCTTACTGGAAAAACAGAAACGTCTCCTCCCAAACGTTGAAGCTCTTTGAGAGTGGCGTAATGAGAGACGGGAAAATGAAAGATCGCTATGTATTTCCTATTTTCGACAAGAGAAACAATTTTATAGGTGCGGCAGGGAGAGACATAACAGGAAAACAAGCTCTAAAATGGAAACTTTTGGGGGAGAAACGTTTTTGGGCTTACCCCCTAAAATACAACTTGAAATATCTACTTGCTGAAAAAGAAGTTTACTTGGTTGAGAGTATAGGGGATATGCTGGCCCTCTGGGAAGCGGGGATCAAAAACTGTATAGTGACTTTCGGGCTAGCCATAACTTCAAAAACAAAACAAGTTTTAATGGTGATAGATCCTAAAAAGATATATATTTCATTCAATAATGACGAGAACCAAGCTGGTAATACGGCAGCTCGAAAAGCTTACGACAATCTTCGTCGACAATTTGACGTGTCCCAACTTGAAATCAAGTTGCCTTCTGAAAATGATTTTGGATGCATGTCCAAAGGGGAAATAATAAAATGGCAAAGCCAAAGAAAAACGTAAAGGAAAGAGTTCTTTCTGCATCCAGACTGAAAACCCTCGAGACCTGCTCTTGGTCTTACTGGTGCAACTACCACCTCAAACTCCCCCAAAAACAAAACGAGGGAGCTCTTCGAGGTACGGTTTGTCATTTGGTTTTCGAAATGCTTGTCAAAAAGAAACACAAAAAACATTTCACCTTAATAACGAAAGGAGACAACATTCGTGGAAGCTCTGCCGTATTCCGCTTAATAATGAAGCACCTATCCCAAATGGAAGAAAGCTTTGATCTTCCGATGACCAACGAAGAAAACATGAAACTGATGAACGATATGATCTTGGTGGGTTTACGTTGTGACTTTTTTGGAACTGGCGGAAAGGTAGATAAACCAGAGCACGAATTCCTACTTGAAAACAAGAACCCCCCATACAAAATAAGAGGGTTTATTGATAAGCCTATTCTTTATAAAAAGAATAAACAAATAAAAATTATAGATTACAAAAGTAGTAAATATAAATTTCGCGGGGAGGAACTTCATTCTAACATTCAGGCAATGGTCTACACCCTTGCTTCTAAAAACGAATGGAAGGGATACAAGCCCACTGTTGAGTTCCAATTTCTGCGTTTTCCCAGACAACCCCTTCAGCAGCTACAATTCACAGACGCCCAACTTAGCGGCCTAGAATACTATCTCTCTCATGCTTTTGGAGTAATAAATAACTTTACGGAAGAAACCGCGGTCACCAATTATGCCGCCGACAAAAAGAAAGATGCGTGGTTATGCAAAATAGGAAAATGGCGCTGCCCTTACATTGATGCTTATGATTATTTTGTTGTTGTGAACAAAGAAGGGGAAGAAATAAAAAAAGCTTTAAAGAAAAAGGATCTAGAAAAAGACCTCGAAAAAGGGGAAAAAATAGAAACGAGAAGCTATGACGGCTGCCCAAGACACAAAGGAATGTCTCAAGATAATATCCTTGACATGTTTGCCTAAGCGTCGTATACTTACCCCCTCGTGGAAGATACAATCCCCATATTTAAAAGTCACTACAGTCTCGGGCGTTCCATCTTGACGCTCAAGATGCCCAAGGAATTTCAAGAAAACGAAAGTTCTGATTCTGTTTTTGATATTTGCAAGGAAGCGAAACTCAAGGAAATGTATCTTGTTGACGATAATATGGCTGGGTTTTTAGAGGCGCATACAAACGCAGAAAGTCTTAAAATAAAGTTAATTTTTGGATTACGTCTAACATTTTGCCCTGACAGCAGCGAAAAAAGCGAAGAAGGAAGACGACACTCCTACAAAAACATAATTTTCGCTAAAAACGGAAAAGGATATAAACAATTAATAAAAATTTACACGCTTGCCGCGCAAGAAGGTTTTTATTACGAGCCTCGGATAGACTTTGAAAGGCTCAAACCCTTGTGGAGCAATGACTTATTACTCGCTGTACCGTTTTACGACTCTTTCCTTTACAACAATAAATATACAGACTCTCAATGTGTTCCGGATTTCTCCTTCACTGACCCCGTATTTTTTACAGAAGATAACGATACCCTTTTAGACAAGGACATGCAAGAAAGAGTAAACTCGTTTTGTGGGGAAAAGTACGAGACAATTAGAACAAAAAGTATTTATTATAAAAACAGGGAGGACTTTCCCGCCTACTTGACATTTCGCTGCATAAACGGCCGTACGACAGTCGAGAAACCCAATTTTGACGGAATGTGTTCGCCTGAGTTTTGTTACGAAAGTTACCTCGAAACGACAAATGGATAATCATTTAATAAGATTCCAAAAGAAAAAGTTTCTTTTTATGGACTTTGAGACGTTTAATGTTTGCTTAAGCGATCAATTTAACCTTCCATGGCAGGTAGCGACGATCCTTATCGAAACAATAGAGGACGATAAAGGCCAAGTGAAAGCGGTAGAACGAGGACGGCAAGACCTGTATCTCAAGTGGGATACCGACTTAAAAATAAGTAAAGAAGCCAAAAGAATTACTAAATATTCCGAGAAAAAATTTAAGGAGCGGTGCATTCCAGAAAAGGAAGGCTTCCAGATAATTTACGATTTGGTAGAGAACACAGATTATTTAGTGGGACATAACTTTTTAGGGTTTGATATTTATCTTTTGAGGAATTGGTATAAAAAACACGGTAAAAACTACAATGAGCTACCTCACAAAACGGTTGACACTTTCGCTATGGCAAAGTCTGTAGCCTTAGGGCGCGGCTATAAAAGCAACGAGTGCAGCCTTTTAGATTTCCAGATGAAGATGATAAATGTTAGAAAAAAAGGACTAAGAACGAGTTTGGGAGCTTTAGGGAAATCTAACAACATAGAACATGATTACGCCAATCTTCATGACGCCTTAGTAGACTTGGAACTTAATATAAAAGTGTGGGATAAGCTAAAATACCAGATAGATTTTTAATTGAAGTGTAATGTAGGTATAATACCTACATGCCAAGCCTTGACTTTATATACGATATTACAGAAAAGTTAGATGAAGAAAAACTAAGCTATCTTGTCCTGACCATCAGAGAAGGCCGACGCGAAGATAAAGTTGACGTTTTCTTTAGAGTTGATAAAGATTCAGAAGAAATTTTTAACATTTCATTAGACCGAATAAAAGAAATAATAAACACAAGAGATGACGACGACTGCGAACCCCGTAAGCCCAAAGCAAAAAGAAAAAGAAAAAAGAAATAGTTTTTCCTCCCACTTCAAGCATCTCGACCTTCCGCTTCATGGGGTCAGGTTGCCGAGCTTCAAAATCGAAAACAGATATATTAATGATCTAGCGCTTCCTGCGGACATTTCCACTTACGATTTTTTGCGTGAACTATGTCTCCGTAGATTCAGACACCTAGGACTCGACAAAGGGGAAACCAAAAAACCTTACATTGACAGGATCAAGTATGAACTTGAGATTTTATCTGAACTAAATTTCGTTGAGTATATTCTTTTAGTTTGGAAAGTTGTCACTTACTGCAGAGAAAAAGACATTCCGCTGGGATTGGGGAGGGGCTCGGCGGCAGGAAGCATGGTTCTATATTTGCTTCAAATTACCCAAATCGACCCGGTAAAATACGATTTATTTTTCGAAAGATTTGTTTCTAAAGCAAGAGCGAAGAAGAAAGTAGTAGACGGAGTGACATACTTGGATGGCTCACTGATGTGCGATGTAGACATAGATGTATGCTATTACAGACGGGCAGAAGTTTTGAGGTACCTCGAAGAAGAGTTCAAAGGAAGTACATCCAAAATCCTTACGCTAAATACGTTGAGCGGCAAGCTCGTCATGAAGGAGTGCGGAAAAGTGGTGGGAGGCAAAGAAGAGTCCGAAATGAACACTGTTTCGGCGTTGATTCCGAAAGTTTTTGGGCAGGTGATGGATGTTAAGGAGGCTTATGACGAAGTACCCCAGTTTGCCGATTGGTGTGACAAAAATCCTAAAGTTTACAACATAGCATTAAAGCTACGGAATTTGGTTAAGAACAAGGGCGTTCACCCATCGGGCATCTTATTGTCTTACGACAAAATGATTGAGAGTTGTCCGTGCGAATTGGATTCGAGTAAGGAGCCGGTATCCTCTTTTGATATGAACTGGGTCTCAATGTTCAATGTCAAACTGGACGTCCTAGGATTAAGAACCGTTTCCGTAGTGCATGAGTGTTGCAATATTCTCAGAAAAACTCGAGATATAGATTTAAAACCCGAAGAGATTGACCTCGACGACGAGTTTATTTACCAAAACCTTTTCGACTTAAAAAACAGGCACGGTTTATTTCAAATAGAAGCAGACGCTAATTACGAAGTGTGTCGCAAGGTTAAACCCAAAAACCTTGAAGAACTAAGTGCGGTGCTCGCTTTAGGGCGTCCCGGCGCTATGCAATTTATAGATCAGTTTGCAAATTATACCAACAACGGAGTCTATGAAGCTATCCACCCCTTCTTCGATGATATCCTCAAAGACACGGGAGGAGTCGCCTTGTACCAAGAGCAATTGATGAAGATGGCAAATAAAATAGGCTTTACGCTGGATGAAGCTGAAATTTTGCGTCGTATCGTGGGTAAAAAGAAAACCAAGGAAGTAAGGAAATGGAAGAAGAAGATACGAGAGAAAGTAGAAGAAAACAATCTAGAAAAGGAAATCGGCGAAATTTTATGGCAAGTGCTAGAAGACTCAGCTAATTATTCCTTTAATAAATCTCACTCGATTTCCTACGCCTCTTTGGCCGCCATAACCGCATTTCTAAAATTTAAATACCCCAAAGAGTTCTTTTTAGCATTGTTGAAAATGACTCGGTTCGAACCTGACCCTATTGCCGAAATAGCAAAGGTTAGTCGCGAGCTTCCGAAATTCGACATGAAGCTTCTCTCCCCTAATCTTCTCAAATCAGAAATGGATTTCTCTATCGAAGGAGACGACCTACGGTTTGGGCTTACTTCAATTAAAGGGATATCAGATAAATCGATTAAGAAACTTGAAAACTTTAAGAGTAAATATTCCACCAAGTTCGAAGTTTTTCAAGGTGCTGGAGAAGCAGGAATTGGCGTTGGCATCTTGTCCGCCCTTATTCAAGCGGGGGCTTTAGAGGGCGAATTCTCGCACTCTCGGAGCTACATAGTGGCCGAAGCCCAACTGTGGAACCTGTTAACCCCGAGAGAAAAGACCTTTGCATTTGAGCTGTCAGAAGAAAAGAAGTGCGATCTCATGGAGGTAGTAAAGTATCTGAACAAAACACTCAAAGACAAGAACGGGAAGCCGGTAATCAAAGATTCTCGTATACAAACAATTCGACGTAATTTTGCCCCCTACAAACAGATTTACGATAAAAACAGGAGAAATGAAGATTTTGCTAATTGGTATTACGAAAATTCCCTGTTGGGGTATACTCATGGTAAATTCTTGCGTCACGTAAGTTCAGAATACTCTCACCTCGAAAGCATTGAGACAGCTCTAGCCAAAGACGAAAATAGGCGAGTCAACTTTATCGCTACAGTTGAAGATACTTATAGCGCTAAAAGCCGAAAAGGGACCCCCTACCTTAGACTCACCTTACAGGATGAAACAGGTGTCTGCACCGCTATGATTTTCACCCAAAAGAACCGAGACAACATAGCCAATTGCCGTAGAGACAACGGGGGATTTTTGCCCGTTAAGAAAGGTATCGTTATCGTTAAAGGTATCAAAAAGGACGGAGACACTATTTTTGCCGATTTAGTGAGGATTCAAGACCAGAAAATTTTTATGAAGTTAAGCGAAATAAAGAACTTGACTTCCTAACCGAAAACACCGAAACTACAAGCACTGACATAAATGTTATGAAAGAGTTATTAAATTATCAATACATGATTACGCCGGGAATCTTAAAGATTCTGAGTTATGTGGCTATGGTTGGTTGCGTTATCGCAGGCATCTTTACGTTGTTCGTCGAGCCGATTAGCGGCATCGGCATGATTGTTCTTGGGCCAATAGTGGCTCGCATATATACCGAGTTGATGCTGGTTATGTTCGAGATACACGGCGAACTTAAAAAGCTTAACAATAAATAAAAACCCTATGTTGCAGTTCTATAAACCTAACGCGAGGAATACCGGCTCAGCCTGTTCGTTTTCTTATAATAAGAAAGATAAGGCTTTGTGGGTGAATTTTATTAAGCAAGCGTCTTGGAACGACAAGACGAAAAGCGGCACCTTCAAGGGGTCTGGCCCCGAAAAGAAGGCTAACTCAAAGTTCAGTGTGACTGAGCTTGCAGGATTGGTTCACGCAATTGAAACCAATGGAGAATATGGGAATTTTCACGGCACAAAGGAAAGAAATACCACTTTCAAATTTTGCCCTTATCTCCGGGACGGGAGTCAGGTAGGATACAGCTTTACTCTTAACCAAAACAATGCTCAAGAAGGGATTAAGAAGTCTTTCCTTATTGGTTTTAATTTTGCGGAGGGACGCATGCTAAAACAGTACGCTCTTACAGTCTTAAATAATTACTTTACGAACTGTATTGAAGAGAGTCAATATGGCAACTATTCAGACGCCACTCACCCCCCTGCTGACAAAAGAGCTGAGAAAAAAATAGAAACTCCAGCTTCTTCCGAGGATAATAGTCAAGAGGCAGATCTTGACATCCCTTGGTAATGAAGAAGCTTTTATTTCAAACAGATTCAAGTTTAGCAAAAACGGGTTTTGGCAGAAACGCCAAGGCCCTTTTGTCCTATTTATATAGGACTAAAAAGTACGAAATTATTCAATATTGCTGTGGAACAGACTACTCAAACCCTATTTTAAAAACAACTCCGTGGAAGTCTATAGGTACCCTCCCTGACGATCCCGCAGAAAAACAAAGAATAGGGCAAGACCCTAATCAAGCTCGCGCAGCAAGCTATGGAGCCCATCTTGTGGATAAGGTAGTGGAAGAAGAAAAACCCGACTTCTACTTTGGTATACAAGATATATGGGGAACAGAGTTCGCTATAAGCAAAGGGTGGTTCAATAAAATACATTCGGTGATTTGGACCACTTTGGATTCTTTACCTATTTTACCCACGGCCGTAACTAACGCTCCTAAAATTGAAAATTACTGGATTTGGAGCTCTTTCGCCACGAAGGAACTCCACCAATTAGGACATTCTCATGTTAAGACCATGCACGGATGTATAGAAACAGATCACTTTTACCGTTTAGGAGAAGAGGAAAGAAAAGAGCTAAGGATCAAAAATAATATAGAAGAGGACGCTTTTATCGTAGGCTTTGTCTTTAGAAACCAGCTTAGGAAATCTGTCCCAAATCTCCTAGAGGGGTACGCGAAATGGAAAGCAAAGTATAAACCAAACAAAAAAACCTACCTTCTTTTTCACACATACTGGAAAGAGGGATGGAATATCCACAAACTCGCAAAAGAGTACGGGTTAGACGCGCAAGAAATCCTCACAACTCATGTGTGTCGGTCGTGTGGCGATTACAAAATAAAAGAATACAAAGGGGAAGAAATCGATTGCCCACAATGCGGTAAAGAGAAATCTCAAGTGACACCCAACGTAAGTTATGGAGTGCGGGAAGACCAGTTAAATGAGATTTACAACTTCATGGATGTTTACTGTCACCCTTTCACGAGCGGCGGTCAAGAAATCCCGATCCAAGAGGCCAAGCTCACCGAGCTCATAACTCTTGTTACCGATTATAGCTGTGGAGAGGAAAGCTGCGAAGAAGGCTCGGCCTCTATTCCATTGGAATGGTCTGAATACAGAGAGCATCAAACAGAGTTCAAAAAGGCGTCTACATGCCCCGTTTCTATTTCAAATTCTATCCAACAAGTTTACCAAATGACGCCGGAAGAAAGACGAGAACAGGGTGCTATTGCGAGGCAATGGGCTATGGATAACTTTTCCGTTGAGGTGATAGGTAAAAAAATAGAAGAGTTCATAGACAATGCTCCAGATAAAAATTATGACTTCAAAAACACGGCTTCCGAAAATGCGGTTAGAAACAACCCCCACGCTTCCATCCCCCACATCGAGAGCAACTCAGAATGGGTACTGAAACTTTACAAAGATATCTTAGTTACAGACAGCCACGTTAACGATGATGGGTATAAGTACTGGATGTCCCAACTTGAAAACAAAGCTCCACGAAAACAAATAGAAGATTATTTTAGGCGGGTAGCGGCAGAACACAATCAAAAACATTTCCCGTTAAAAATTGAGGACCATCTGGACGACGATGAGGGAAAACGTATGATTTACGTAATGCCAGAGTCAGCCGTGGACGTTTTCTTGTCTACCGCTCTTTTCAAATCCCTTAAGCTTAAATATCCGGAATATAATTTGTATGTGGCTACGAATCCAGAAAATTTTCACATTTTGGAGGGTAACGAGCATGTTCATAAGGTAATACCATACAACGCGCAGTTTGATAATACTCTTTATTTAGAGGGAATAGGCGACCACAAAGGTTTTTTTGAAATAGCTTTTACCCCCCATCTGTCAACCCAAAGAACAAACAATTACGTTCACAACAACAAAGATCGAATAGATAAAAAAGCGTTATGCATGTCCTAGAATCCTACGCCTTACAAAACGATTTTAAAATAGACAGACCTTTCGTTTACGAAAAATTTTTCCCAATGGCTGTGGAAAAATTCATAACGATAGATACCTCAAGTGTGGGTTCCAGTGCTCTCATTTACGACCATTGGCAGATTGTAGTCGATCTAATTCATCCCTACTTAGAAAAAGAAGGCGTCAAGATAGTACAACTGGGAAACAAGGAGTGCAAATTATTGAAAAATTGTTACACCGCCATAGGGCAGTGTAATTTTAATCAAAAAGCGTACGTCATAACAAGATCGCTCGTTCACGTTTCCCCCAACAACGAATCTTCTCACCTTGCCTCACATTACAACAAGAAGTCGGTTGTCCTCTTTTCAAACAATTCTTTTCCGGAACAATTCCTTCCGTATTGGACAGACGAAGAGTGTTTAGAAATTTTAACTCCAGATACCAGCAACAAGCCTACTTTCAACCCTTCGGAAAACCCCAAATCGATCAACGAGATACCACCCGAAAAAATAGCCCTAAAGATTTTAAATTTTTTAGGGGTTTGCGGTTTTTCCCCGAAATTTCAAACCGTAAAAATTGGCCCCGCGTTCACTCAACCAAGAATAGAGTCTGATCTTACCAACCTTGTGGATCCCCAAAAGCTTAGCATCTCTTCCATTATCGTTCGTATGGACTTAAATTTCAACGAGGAGGCTTTGGTGAAACAGCTAGAGGTATGCAGCTGCTCCGTAATAACCAACAGGGCTTTTGATTTGGGAATTCTGCAAAAATATCACGAAAGAATAGTAGAGCTTGTCTATTATCTGGAAGACGATAATAGTCCAGATTTCATTCGAACGGTAAAAGAAAAGTCCATTAACTATCTTTTACGTAGTCGCAAAACCGAAGAAGAAACTAACGGTTTCAAGTTGGATTATATGGATTATGGTCTCATTCATCAAATTCCCCAAAAAACCCAAAACGACTTCGAAGAACTTAAAGGAAAGAAAAAACTTCATTATAAATCTAATTATTTTGTTATTCATGATAATAAATTTTATACAAGCGAAGCTGCTCTTCTACGAGGAGTTCACCATACTTCCTCAATGGAGCACGAACCCTTTGAGATAATCGATACGCCGTTATTTTGGGAGCAGTACGATCATTTTCATTTATTGGAGGAAAAATAAATATTTACAGTCCACGATAAAAGCGAGGTTTTTTTCAGGTTCTCCTCTGTAAGTGAAGCTGTTTAGCCAAAGAATCTGTAAAATTTTAAGTGTTGACATAGCACCCCGCCCGAGTTACTATTAAAGACGCATGGGAACTACTATCAAAAATAAACCACCGGTTATTGTTAAGAGGAACGAATATGGCCTGTTAGAAGATAAAAACGTTAAATACGTTTTCAACGAAGACGGGTCCGTCAACTGGCGCAAGATGATCAAACCCGAGTTTCTAGTTGCGAACAGAGATAGAACAGACGAAACGGATATTTCCAAATTAGAAGATCACGAATTAATTATTTTATTGGGAGGGCTAAAAGATTTAGCTAATATTCGAGGTTACCACTCAGTTACCTACACGGTGACCCACGCTTCACCCGAATATGTATGTATTTCATGCTCAATAGTCTGGATGGGTAATTACGAAACGGAGAAGGGAGAGTCCATACTTTTTCAAAGCGTAGCTGATGCAGGATTAAACAACACAGAGGGCTTCGGTCAGATGTACCTTGCGGCAATAGCCGAAAATAGAGCCTTCTGTCGCGCAGTGCGCAACTTCTTGCGTATCAACATAGTAGCCAAGGAAGAAATAAAAAACGTGAAGATATCAAAACCTAGCCCTAACAAAAATTCCGCCTCACCGGATATTTACCTAACCAACCTAATGAAGGAGAAAAAAATAAGCTTTTCCAGCATCAAGGATAAAATGGTAAAAGAAGCCGTGGACGGGGCAGACGGCTGGGGCTCCATTAAAGACATCCCGCGTATTAAAATGTTCGAAATCATCGAACGAATGCAAAAGAAATGAAAAAATTCACAATAAGCACAGCGACTCGAAAA
>TARA_R110000824_G_scaffold177477_3_pt1 | contig 18046 bp, 21 predicted proteins | sample TARA_R110000824 | Tara Oceans TARA_R110000824 (sample SAMEA4397747) | marine metagenome | biome: Polar Biome; feature: [MES] marine water layer (ENVO:01000295) within the mesopelagic zone...; material: water (ENVO:00002006), including particulate matter (ENVO:01000060) such...
GGTGAAGGCAGGGGCAGCAATATACAATAGGAACCAGGCTGATTCAGCGGCTACAGGAGCGGCTGAGGTGCCCTTGGGGACACTGCAGAATGCCCCCGGTGCGGCAGACCAGGCTGGCCTTATCGCGTCCAGAGCTCAGGGCATATCACTTGATTCCCCGGAGTCCATTCAGATGGAGCAGCCTCAGCTTGGGGCGGACTACATGGCTAAGCAGCAGCCTTTCGCTGAAGGGTTTCTTGGCAGTCAGTTAGCGCAGCCTGAGGGGATTGAGCAGCCAGCGTTGCTTGCTGACACTTCCCTCCAGAAGCCAGCTCTCCTCGGCCAGGCAGTTGGCCCATCAGCAGAAGGAGTGGAGGGAAAGGGATTTCGGGATGAGCAGGACACGTTTGCGCTGCAAAATGCAGCTACGGCGGCCCTCACTGGTGACCAGGAGATATCCAAGAGACTGGAGGAATTCATAGGCCCCATGCTTGATGAGGTTTTAACATTTAACGCTCCAGTCTACACCGAAGGAGGAGGTCCTCTGTCTCCAGGTGTCCTATCTTCAGACATTTCATCCTTAGGAGGATTTTAGGTATGGCCGAAAATAGCGAACCCAGCTGGGAACCTAAAAAAGATGAGACAGATTCCGAACGCTCGGTCAGAAAAATGAGTCGCATCGGAAGAAAAATTTCAAACCCAATTGGTGCACTATTATCTTCTTCTGATGAAGGAGATCGTCCCCCAAGCGATAAACCTGATAATTTATCAGCGTTTGGAGAGGGAGGTAATGAGGGTTCTTATTCTTCCTTTTCCCGAGGCATGAGGGGCACAAAGCTATTTGAAGAAGGCGATTGGGACAGGGCCAGGAGTGAACTCTTCAAAGATGCTGAAGCCTGGAATGAATATGTAGACGCATGGAATTCCGAAGGAAAGAAGTCAGGGCTAAGTTCGGAGGAGTTCCTCAGGGATCACATTTACGGCAGAATGCTGAAGAACAGAGGATTCGAAGATAGGCATGCAAGAGACGCTGCACTGGAGCTTGCTGCTCGCGGGAGAAGGGACCCCTACGACACCAGCGTTGAGAAGAGCCCTTGGCAGGAGGACCTAGAGCGGTCTATTAGGTCCGAGGCTATGGGGAGGCTCAGGGAATTAGGGATGCAAAAGGGAAACCGGGGTCAGGCTCTGATGAGTCTGAAATATGGTCTCACTAACATTAACGAAAAGATGTCCGGAAAAATAAGAGAAGCAAGGGTAGAGGAAAGCAGGAATGCCGAGAATGCTCTGGATGGCCTTCTTGCGCAAGCTTCCAAAGAAGGAAGAGCCGGAGCTATGGCATCTCAGCAGATGGCGCAGCAGGTTGCGCTGCAGCAGGAACAATACGCTCAGCAAAATAAGGCATCCTTATTGAGTTTCTTCGGGACGGTCCTATCGAGTCTCGTTATGGCATATGCTGCATTTGGCTCAGATGAACGACTCAAGCAGAAGACAGGCGACACTCAGGGAGCGGCATATGACTACCTGGATAAGATGGAGACTGCTGAATATGACATGCCAATCAGAGCAATAGCGGGCCAGCCAACGAGGGAGAACGGAGTGATGGCTCAGAGCCTTGAGAAGTCAGAGCTAGGCAAGCAGGCAGTTGGCAATGCAGGGGGAGTGAGGATGATAGACACAATCCAGGGACTAAGGTCGACGATGGTAGCTCAGAAGGAGCTCCACGAGCGCCTTAAGCAGATAGAAGGTCGCCTTGGAGTTAATTTCTCAAGAGGAGTTGGGTGATGAGATTTGATAACCAGATGGCGCCATTCGAAGCAGCGAGAAGCGATGTACTTCAGGATGAGGAGAGCTTTCAAGTTGTCCCAGATGTTCAGGAAACTTTCGTTGAAGCCCCTCCCCCCCCTGCTGCCGAGGCCGAGGCCGACGCGATAAGGAGATTCAGGCTCAAGGAGGACACAATAGGCCGTGAGGATGATGACCGCGGGGCAGTGATGCTTGCTGCTCTGGAAGCAGCTAAAAACGAAGGCTACAAGGCAGGTACTCCTGAGCACGAAGATTACCTGAACTATTACCTTGAAAAACATGCTGTTCAACTTGGAGAAGCCAAGGGCGCCAAGGCTGGCACGCTGATGAACCTGGAGGAGATAGAAGAAACACTCAAAAAAGAAGGAGCTTTGGACGAAGGCGCTTCGTTCCTAAAAGGCCCGGCCTTGAGCTTCATAGACGGCAGTAAGTTCGCGAAAGCCGTAAGAGCTGAGCAAAAGCTAGAGGCAGACCAAGCAGAAGAAACCAAAGAACTCTTGCAAGAGCAGATGAGGACAAAGGCTGCAGCCGCTGAGCAGCAAAGGCTTCTGAACGAAGCAAGAAGAGAAGCATCTGAGGAAGCAGTCTCATCCATTCAGGCCAGCATGCAAGAGCTCAACACGTTGAAAATTAACCCCTTTAGGATCTACGAGAATGGCCTTGCGGCAATTGGGGCAGCGATAGCGACAGCGATAGGCGCCTACGCTCAGGGCATCTCACCAGGGAAGATCCCAAATACTGCTTTGCAAATCCTAAATAAGGCGGAGGAGATGGACCTGAAAGCCCAGCAGGCTGAATATAATAATGCTGAAAATAAGATAACCATAGCCAACAATCTCTATGGCAAGCTAATGAACAAGTACAACGATGAATCTCGCGTACTAGCCGAATATAGGGCGATTACGGGAGAGTACATGGCCCACGAGCTTAATAGGTTAAAGATATCGCAGAAGACTGAAGCTGGGCGGATTCAAGCTGAGCTGCTAATAGCCGAAAATGACATCAATGTTAAAAAAGCAAATAACGCGTTCGCCTTGAATGTGTACAACAGCAAGCTAAAAGCGAAGGCGATGGAGCTAAGGTCTGCCGCTGGCGCAGCCAAATCGACGAATATCCAAGAAAACGCTCGCGCTGGATTATCAAGACTTAAGCAGCTGCGAACAGCATGGGAACTTTATCCTGAAAAGGATGATCAAGGGCGCCCCAAGATGTCTCTTACTGCAATGGCTCTCATGGGGCTATCGCAGGACGAGGGAAATGACGTGAAGAGGGAGACCCTTAGGTCCTTGATTCCCGATAAAGAGCTTATAGCTATCGAGTCAATGAATCCATTAATGGGTATTTCCCTATTTGAGATAATAAGATCAGCTGATCCTTCTGGGAAAATTTCAAATCAAGATGCTAACTTCTTCAAGGCTCTCACGATGAACGTTGGTCTCATCAACAACCCAGTAGCATTTGAAGCAAGGCTGCGTACTTGGGAAAAAATACTAGGTACACTTTCCGATCCGAATTTCGACCATTCCAAATACCGAGTCATGAATGAAGAAACGGGAAAGATGGAAACCAATTATCGCGCATCAGGTCTATTTAAGGATATCGAAATGCCCCAAGAGAGCTACGGGGGTCCGGCCAAAGCTGAGCCTAGAGACGCAGTAAGGTCCTCGAAGCTATGACAACCTTGACCCACTAGGAGAAGGCAATGCCTTACGTTTTCGACTCGAAAACACAGCAGATGACTTGGGTACCCGACGACAAGGTTGAGGATGCACTCAAGACAGGAAGGGTTACCTTTCCCAAGGGAACTCAGGTCCCCGTAAACATAGGAGGGGAATATCAGACTGTTGACGAGAGCGAACTATCTAATGTTTTCAACAATGGCGGCCACTACGACATGGCCTCCCAGCGGTACATCAGACACGAGGAGAAATACTATGACGAGAAGAACCTAACAACTCTAGCTCTTGGCCTTGGTCGCGGTGCGTTTGGTCATTATTCGGACTGGGCTCTAGGTAAGATGGGCGCAGACATCGAGGAACTGCAGAAGTTTCACGATTATAACCCTGGGTTCTCCATAGCAGGGCAAGTGGGAGGGGCAGTAGGCACGAGTCTTCTCTCGGGCGGCGTTGGCATTGCCGGGAAGGCTGGCTTAGCTGCAGCAAGCGCAAAGGGGGGCCTCGGCCTAGCCAGGGGCGCTCTGACTACAGCAAGCAAGTTCACCATTTCCGGGCAGACAGCAAGGCTTGGAACTAAGCTGGGGGGCATGGCAGCGGGCCAGGCTTCTAAGCTGGGGGCAGTCGGGGCTTCGGCTCTGGATGCTTCAATGAAGGCAAGGGCTGCTGGAACTGCTGCAGGTATGGCCGGGCAGGCTGCCACGCAGGGGGCACTTGGGAGAGCTTTCACCGGAATCGTCGGAGGAGCCGTCGAGGGGGGAGTTGACGTCGGGCTCTTTGGTGCAGCTAACATGCTTGCAGAGCAGGCGCTTGGAAGTCCTTCTGAATTTTCGGAAGACCTGGTTTCGCAGATGGGGATGGGTGTTCTTTTCGGTGGAGGCATAGGCGGCGTTTTGCGCGGAGCTGGCATAGGGGAGAGCCTTGAGATGGCTTCCTCAGCCATAAGCGTAGCTAACAAGGGTTGGTCACTTCCTCGAAACTCCAAGATAGCAAAGATTTTCGAAGACGCTGCTGCCGGAGACCCGGAAGTGCTTGAGAAGCTAAGCAAGCTGCAGCGATTTGCTGAGGGGGACGAAGCGACAGAGCAATTCTTCATGGATGTCATTGGAGAAGACGCTTCAGGAGTCAAGCGAAGCTGGCGCGAACTTCAAGAGATGGCCGCCACTGATGTGTTCAACACTGCTAAGGCTGCTCAGGACCTTCAGAATAACCCTGTTTACTGGACACCCGTAGCCAAGAAGGCAGGATGGGGTAAGTACATAGGTGAACCAACAGAGCTAGCTACTGACGGAGGAAGGGCTGCTTCAGACCCTCTCGGGACCATAACCGAATCTCTTAACAAGATAAGGCCCATCAACGACACCCTTGCTGGAGTGATGGCCCAACAGGGTGACATCTACAATACGAAAGGCATTCCACTCGTCCACAAGGAGCTCAAGCAAATCCAGTCAGGGCTTGAGGACACGCTCAAGAGCATACTTGGGATCCCAAAGAAAGCCAAAGTTAAGTTTGACTCAGAGATAGGGGAATACGTTTTCACATTCCCTCAGAAGCCAGGAGCCTATGACTTTGCCCACGGCAAAAAAGGTTTTGAAGAAAAGTATGGTCATCCTAGACCTGCTTCAGAGGCAGACCTGCCCCTTCCTCCCCGCGAAAAGGGGAAATGGCCCATAAAGGTCAAGACGTTCTCAGAGCTAGCTGAAGCTCAGTCCACATCCAGAATCGCAGGCAGGATGGATAGGTCACGCAGCTCCTTAATTGACGCATTTACCGAGCTAGATAAAGCCAAGAGAGTCATCGGTCAGCGCCAATTCAGCAACTGGATATGGGACCTGGAGCAAAGAGGTATCGCTCTCTCAGCGCAGCGCACCGACGCTGTTATTCAGCAGCAGCGAAGGGGTCTCCTTGAATTCCTGGAAGACCAGACGACGTGGGGCAAGGCTGCGGAGGCCCAGGCAGGCATCAATAAATCACTGAGCATGCTCCTCTCTCAGCAGAAAGCGTTTTACGGTTCATTCGCAAAGAAGATGAAGCTATCTCCCCAGGAAACAGGAGTGGAGCTCTACAAGTTGGACGTGGATAAGATACGCAAGAACTTCATAGCGCCAATTCTCAAGGATGTTCCCGACGATCAAACACAGCCAGCCGTTCAGGCGATGAATGAATTTAACGACAGCATAGCAACCTGGAAAGGGGAAGTTGGTAAATGGTTCGGAGACGTAAAGGTAAAAGGAAAGGACGGAAAGCTAACTCCCGTCCTCGGTAGTGACTTCGATTCCCTCTCCAAGAAGTACGATTCCTTGGTGGAGAAGCAGGGGGAGACGATGTTGCGCCTCAAGGAGGTAGGAGGAGCTCGCCAGGTAATAGCAGACCTCTCGCAGGGAGTCGAAGCAGGGGCAGGCAAGGATGCAGCGGTCGCCATGCTCAAGTACTTGTCCGGAGGAAAAGGGGGGCGGCTAGGGCTAACTGTCGGCGGGATAATGGGCGGCGTTTCCGGAGGCATAGCAGGGGGCCTTGGGGGATTGGCTATCAACAAGATAGGCAACGCAAGCAAGTCACCCTACCAGAGGATCACTGAGCTAACCAGGCTCAAGGCCAAGCAGATACAGGCTAGGGCTAAGTACAAGAAGACGGTCGACAAGGTGGTAAACCGGATGGTCCAGAACAGGAAGGCTGGATGGTTTGGCGGAGCTGACAAAATCACCAACAAGAGCTGGCACATTCGCCTGGCTCCCGTCCTCGCTATGAACGAGTCCAAATGGCAATCCCGAGACGAGCGCAAGAGAACCGAGGAAGCAATCAAGACCTTGCAACGCTGGCGCTCTGACCCTGCATCTCTCGAAGGCAGGATCCTCGTAGCTACATCCATGCTTGGAGGGCGAGCTCCCAATGTTCGGGAAGCTCTCTCTGCCCAGGTGCGGCAAATGTGCAACTACGCTGCGAATAACGTGCCCAACTCGATAGTAATAATGACGGACCCATTTACGGGAGAGGAACGCATTAGCGGACCAGATTTCGCATTTGGCGAATTTAACGACATGATGCAGACGCTGGACATAGGGCTCGACTTCATAGCTCAGAATTTCGTTCGCGGAACACTTACTGCTCACATGGTAGACGCCTGGAAAATCAACTTCCCAGAGCAATACACCAACTTTTGCTCCGATATTATGACAAAAGCCTCCCCCAAGAAGCGGAATATAAGCTATGCTATGAGGGGGCAGGTGAGCACCTTATTCGGTGTCCCACTTGAGCCTACATTCTCAGGGGCAAACGTCAAAGCGATGCAGATGACCTGGGAAGCCAGGAAGATGGAAGAAGAGCAGTCAGGTATGGGAGGAACTAATAGGCCAGCAGCCCTCAAGAGCATGGCAAGGAACGCGGAGACGCAAAGCAATAGACTACTAGGACCAAACAGTAACTAATTCAGATGCTGGGCACCACGAGGTCGGTGGGCAACAGTGATAGATAGGGATTAAGATGAGAACGATTGAGAAGACGACAGCGCATGCAGCGGTGGCAGATATTGATATAGCCTGGAGTAATAAGAACTGCTCGGGAGTGGCCTGGAGCATTCTTGATGCACCTGATGGAGCCCCTGTAGTAGGAGGGACTGCTGCTCTTGTAACGTTAGCTGAAGATGGGACAGAGCTATCGGTTACGACGGATGTAATAGCCAGCAACGTTGCCGACGTTATTGTCTACGATTTCCCCGTAAGCAAAGCTATCTTTCGCTACACTCCTGCCAATGGAAACGCAGGGGTCATCACCTCAGTTCTCACACCTCGTCCTGTGCGATAATAGGAGAAAATTATGGCTATTCGATATCATGGTTCTGGTGGTGACTCTTCTTCTATTCGAGGCGTCGAGGTTGGAACAACTCCTCCAACTGATGGTCAGGTCCTCAAGTATGACCAGCCTAATGACGAGCTGGTCTACGCGACAGATGCAACGTCCGAGAATGCAACTAGTTTGCAGGGAAGGGCATTAGCGGCGACTGCTCCGAATGACGGGGACGCGATCAAGTGGAACGCTGGGGTTGGCCAGTGGCAGCCTCACGTCGACAACAATTCGCAGGATGCTACGCATATTCAAAGTATCCCGGTTACAACTGATGTGCCGACTCTTGACGAGGGCTTATTTCTCGATGCAACAGGTTCCTACAAGCCAGGACCCGTAAATGCTTCACAGATGGGAGGCAGAGATGTAAGTGCAGCGCCAGTTGCTGATCAGGCTCAGTGGGTATTCGATCTTGCAACTACCGAGTGGACCCACCAGCAGAGCGCAGGCGTGCTGACGGATGGAACAAGGAGTTTCCTGAAGGACCCCGACGAGAACTTAGGTCTTGGGGTTGCAACAGGCCTAAGTGGCAAGCTGCACGCCAAGGAGAGCACCCCGGCAATCTCGTGCAAGATAGTTACGGAGTCAGACCAGGGTCCGGCAGCTGTTCACGTCAGAGCAGATACGCAGGGGACACAGGGGGCAGCAGGATACGGGAATTTCCAAATCTGGAATAGTGGAGCTCCGAAAGTTAACATTCATTTTAACCCCTCTGGTGACGGCGAGCTAATCGTTAACTCCGATGGAACCTCGAACGCTCTGAAAGGTCTATGCCTTAAATCAGATGGCAGGTCAGGCTTCGGTCTTGGCTCTACTCGCATAGGATCGAATAGCTTTGGTCAAGTTGCCGACATTGCTAACCTTATCGGGAGTGATGGAAACCCTCTTCAGACAGCTGTAAATGCAAACACGACAATTAACATCAACTCGGGAAATGGCAACCTAACTGACGTGCTGGGGGAGGGGGACCTCATTGCTCTTGATTCGGCGGGAGCTACTTATGCTCACGTCATCTCGGTGGTATCAGACACCCAGGTAGAAGTGTCATCTCCTCTTGGCGATGGAACCGCTACGCAGCAGATCAAGGTCCAGCACAGCATCCTAAATGCGAAGCTTGATGGAGGTACATCCGGGTTGGTCCTCGATGCAGGCGCTAAGCTTGGCGTTGGTGCTGGCAGGATGGACCCACAGGGTGCGCTTCACGTCTCAGGAGCTACTGAAACTACTGCTATTGTTGACTCCATGTCGAAAAGCGCCACGCTTGAGCTTTGGTCTGACAGTCAAACAGGAACGGCTACCGGTGCCGACCTGGACACCATGATCCAGTTCTCGGAGGGAACAGGCAGAGCGAACAAGGGTCAGATTTGCTACGACTCAAGCGAATCTCTCATGTACATAGCGACAGACGGCACTTCGACGACAACGAAGGGCGTCGACATCAAAGACGACGGACGGTTTGGACTGCACACAAATAAGGAAAAGATAGGAAACTTCAAGGTAAAGACAATTGCGGACACAGCTACGCTTTTGGGGACTGACCAGCTTTCTGTTACAACCACCTCGAGTGGCACCGTCATAACTGGGTCAGCTAATTCGGATTTCCTCAGGGACCTATCGGAGGGCGATGAGATAGCTCTTAGTTCGGATCCTGCATTATATTCAACTATATTGGAGATTGTCTCGGCTACTTCGATCTTGGTTTCGAAGACCGTCGGCGACGGGACGACTCAGACCATCTCAGTGAAGAGAGCAATAGCATCATTCTTTGATTCATCGTCAAGGGAACAGATGGTCCTCTCACCCACCGGAAATCTGGGCATTGGTGTGGCTAACCCAGCAAGGAAGATTGTGGCTAGCACCCTAGTGGGGGAAGGCAATTGCACTATTCGGGCTCAGTCTCCTGATGACCAGGCAGTCCTCTCCCTTCAGGCGGATTCCACTGGGGTAGCCTCTGGCCCCAATAAGGATCCATCCGTAAACTTCAAGTCAGGAGCTGGAGCTGGCGAAGCAGGCAGGATCAGGTACGTTAAGGATTACGAGCAACTCGAATTTTCGCTCAAGGATACTCCATCAACAAACGACATGTTCACCTTTCAGGATACAGTGAGGGGAGCCAGGTTTGGAGTTAGACAAGCGAGGGGTGCTTCAGGTCTATCAGCAAAGAAGTTGCCAGATGGACAGATGTTTGACTCTTCATCTGTAGCAATAACGGGCACATCTGACTTCTCCTTGTCTAGTCACACAATGTCTGCAAATGGATTGCCTCAGCAGATTATGGCAGTTGGCGATCTCGTTGCTCTCAGCAATACGATCCCAGCATTCTCGGATTATGTTCCAGTGATGGGTGTTGGCGCCAGCTTTTTCACAACCCTGCAGCCCATTGGCATCAGCGGAGTATCACTCCCTGTGTGGCTGAAGCCTGCTCACTTCCGGCTGGAGGAGGGAACAACAACTGAGGATGCTTTCATCGTTGATGGGGACGGCAATGCTCGTGTTGGCTACGCCCAAGCAGGCCTTGACGCCAGGATGAACATTAATGGTGACATATCTCTTACCGACTTTGGAGAAGGTTCTGCCCCCACTGGTGCAGACATGGCTAAGATTTATTACCGGTCACCAGCAGGAGGAAATGACGAAAAGACTGTCCTACTTATGCATTTCGACGTGGGAGGGCCGCATGGATCATTTGGAGATAGCTCCGTAGGCGCAAGCTTCCGGCATCAGATCACTAATGACGGTGTCACTATTGATACAAGTACGTCTCAGTTTGGCACAGGGTCAGCCAAGTTTGACGGATCTTCGGCACTCATCATCGATCAAATGCTTGGTACACAAGGGGAGTTCTACCCTAGTGTTCCTGGCTTAACTTGGCAAATGTGGCTTCGCCTAGCTCCAACCCCTATCTCCAACATTCAGCCACTCTGCAATGTCTACGGAACTGCTACTAGTTACCAATCTATTGTTTACAATCAAGCTACTGACGAGCTACTCATGTCCGAAGATGTTGGCCTCGGCAAGAGCACGGTTTGGTCGATCCCCAATATGGGTATAACATCAGGTGGGACTCCTATTGGAACAGGTGTCTGGTTTGCGCTTGCATTCGTCTACGAAGCATCAAGCAACAAGGTCTACGCATTTGTCAACGGAAACCTAGTTGGCAGCGACGGAGTCGCAACCTCGTGGTCGAATCTGTGGAGCACTGCCGCTCTAAATATCGGCTTCGATCGCGGAGATTCCAATCTGCATGGTCATTTCTGGATGGACGAATATGCAATCAGTCGCGAAGTGAGACACACTTCTTCGTACCTGTCGCCATCTGAGCCATTCTACGCGGAAGGGATCTACTGCTGGCACTCAGGCCTAAGCGCACCCTACAGGCTTCAACCTGTTGGCTCATAAGTGGAGCAAGAAGCCACCATAGCGGCAGTCGTCACAGTAACAATGGGCCTCATGAAGCTCATTGAGAAACTGATGCAGAAGGCCAACGGAGGATCTCTTGAGTATCGCTTCAAGGCGCTTGAGAAAGAGATAGGAGAGCTCAAGGAGCAAGTTGGAAACCTAACACGTGGTTTCTATGAATTCAGGGAAGTGGCTCGCATTCGGTGGGCCAGGGAGGATATGAGAGATGAGCGAGAAGATGAGGCCAGGCATTGAGACGAGTGAGCACAAGGGTTTTGGATTTGTTAAAATCATTAGTATTCTCCTTCCGATCATTGCTTTCGCTTGTGACATCTTGGTGAATCAATCGGTTATAGCAGGGACAGGCGCTGCAATAGCTGGCATGGTTAGCACTGCGATTGCTTCGGCGGGGTACTCTCACTCCAGGGGGAGGGTTAAGGGCTCCGAAATTATTGCAGCAGGTCTCAAAAAAAAAGCGGAAGAAGAATAAGGGATGGTCTTGATTTGGCTTTTCGCGCTAGCGGCATGGGTTTTGGTCTCCCGAAGCTTGATGCTATCATGCGCGCTGAGAAACATTTTGCGGAGGATCTGAACCTATTTGCTGAAGGGTCGATAGGTATGGGAGGATGGGAAGCGAAAGCGGGGTTGGAATGGAATTGGTAGCAGACGCGTGGTTGATTGACACATTGAAGAAAGAGAAAGAGTATGCCATTCAAGAGCAAGGCCCAGAGAGGCTATTTATATGCGAACAAGCCTGGAGTGGCGAAGAGCTACGCCAAGAAGACTCCGAAGGGGAAGAAGCTCCCGAAGAGGGTTAAGCGCAGGGGAAAGAAGTGAGCAAGCGCCTATCGCCGAACTTCCACTCGCAGGAGTTCAGGTGCTCGTGTGGCTGCGGAGCTGAGGAGGTCTCCCAGGCCCTCGTCAACCTGCTGCAGTCCATCCGAGATCAGGTGGGCCCCCTTAGAATCACCAGCGGGGTCCGCTGCGCTGAGAGCAACGCCAAGCTTGATGGAGCAGCCAAGAGGTCCTGGCACGTCCCCAGGGGAGGCATTGGTCACGCTGCTGACATTAAGTATGCTTCAGGAACTAGCACCCCAGGAGCCATCCTCAAGCTCTACGTCATCGCTGACCAGCTAGGAGCTCGGGGTCTTGGGCTTTACTCTAATAGGATTCACGTTGATGTTAGGACAGGGGCGCGAGCCAGGTGGGTTCACTCTAGCTGGGGCTGGCGGGATACCTAGAAAATAATAACTTCAGCCTCCCCATCCTGTTTGGATGTACCAAAAAATAAAGCAACGGCGTGAAGCAAAAGGCAGTAATAATAGGATACAAATAGGAGCTGCAAAAAAAGCCTTCTGCGCATCCTAAAGTGTGGTTAAACATGACTTGTCCTTTCTAGAAAATAATAACTTCAGCCTCCCCGACCCCTCCGGGTGAGTAAATCTGAATCTCGTTGTACTGGGTATCCAGAGTGGAAGTCCCGGTAATTGTCCTGAGGTCAATGTCCATCAGCTTAGCTGGGATTGTCATCACCTGCCCTGCAGTTAAAATCTGGCAGCACCGGTTCCCGTGAACGAAGCTCGCGGCGTCATCGGCTACGTGGGTCACCATGCTTGAGCCATAGAGACTAACGATAACCCTCTTGGGCCAATCATTAGCAGCTCCCCCCTGAGGTAACTCCTGAACCAAGTAAAGCTTTCGGTTCCCTGCGTTCCCTGCATTTGCTGAGAAGAGCACGTCCCCTATGTGGACATCCTTGAACAGCGTTCCCCCTGCGGTGAGGTCTTCGATGAGCCCCTCCGTCCCTGCATTCGTCCAAGTTATCCCGGCAGCAGGATGAGGCAGATCAGCCAGCTTGTTCCAGTACTCGACGCTTATCTCCGATGCCCCTGAGTTGGTCACCTGCAGTACTGATGGAGATGCAATGTTGAGGTAGCTCCCCGACAGGTCGATAACTGTCCCGGGGGATTCGTGGTCACTCTGAGGGATGGGTGCTTTGTGTCGATAGAATGACGCAGGGGTTACCGATTGAGTTACAAGCGAGTCGATTGCTGGGCTCGTTAGGTTTTCATTAGCAGAGTAAATAAGTCTGCTTTCAATCTTTGCAAATGCCACAGTTGCTCCTTCTAAAGTGAGCCCGACGCGGAAGGACAAGTAACGCGCCGGACTCCAAGCAGCCACCACCAAGTGAGCCGCTCTTGACTATAAATCGTATTGCGGTCGATGTCCATTGTAGGGCCAGATGAAATCGAAAGGCCTAACCAGTCCCTCTGTCGCATAGTAAACTATCTTTGCAGTTCCAACCTTTGGCTCGTGATAGCAGCTAAGCAGTCGTGAGAGCTGCTCCGGTGCCATCTCAAGTTTCTCGGCTAGCACGTACTGGGTCACCCCTGATGTGCCCTTAAACCAATCTATTTTGGCTCGCGCTATACTTACTGCATCGCCCTGACTCACCGGATGACTGGACTTCCAGAACGCCTGATTTCTTGCTTCCAATTCTTTTAGCTTCTCCGCCACTTTTATTTCTCTTTCTTTTCTTTGGGGAATATCCCAGTTCCTTTAGCAATCTAATCCCTGCATCTGCCCCCCACACCACATATGCAAGGTACCCATCCGAGTGCATCTCGGCCAACCAATCTATCTGCTCAACAGATGGCCTTCCATCCAATGCCTTCACTTCTATCGCTACTCCCTTGACTCCTGCTCTCCCAGGAGGAGATGTAAATAGAAGCAAATCAGCAACTCCCTTGACCATCCCCAGTCTCTTGGCCTTCCGTGCTGCGTGAGCTGAACGAGCATTATTTAAGCAGTGGATGAAGTTAACTTTGCACGCTCTCAAGTACTCGGCGATGTCCCTGTGCTCTTCATATTCAGTGGGACACCCTCTCTCTTTCCTTGTCCTGGGCTTGGATCGGCGAGAAGAAGGAGGACATTGCTTGTCCATGTAATTGCCAACGGCATTTCTTATCCTCTCTTCCAGCTCCCCGTCCATCCCCATGACTTAGCCTAGCACACTCTTAATGAGAATGTCAATTTTTTATGTATATAAAAATCAAGTTAGCCAGCCCCCCAATGAACGCGGTACCGAGCCCTATGACAACAGCATATTGGAAGAATGCAATGATTGCGTTGCTCCCATTCTCCTCCTCAACCCCTTCCTTATCCCTGGGTCTGCAGCCATCCAGCACCACGTACTCTTCCTCTATGTCACTTGTTGGTCTAAAATTCATGATTCTCTCCTGAAAAAGGAGGGGCCGAAGCCCCCCTGCTTGTGTTACAGATCTCGCAATAACATCCCTACCCTCGATCCGGTCCTCTCTTGACAAAAGAAAGCTTGCTAACGCCCCCATCATCCCCGTCCCAGCCAACTGCCGCATTATATACTCTTCGCCCATCCGGAAGAACCAAGGCTAACTCATACTTTGGAGACTTCTCGCTAGTGATATACTCCTCACGCCTCTTGTTTATGTAGCCAGATAGCCCAACGCCGAGCTCCCCTCTCTCCTCCAATTCCGCCAGTGGCTTCAGAACTTCCACCAAGTCTGCTAAGCTTTTAACGGTGATGTAAGGCTTCCTTTCTTGCTGCTCTCTCTTTTTCTGCGGGGGGAAAGTATCTCTATCTGCGCTGAATCCCTGCTGACTCTGCTCGCCCTGTAAATACCCTCCCTGCTTTCCGTAGCCACCACCCCCCTGCTTTGGGACTGCTGAACTTCCGTACCCTTGGTTTTTCTGGTCATAATTTCCCATAATCTTTTTCCTTTTCCGAACACCCACTCAAGGGTGCTGTTAATGCTGAACACAATCACATATGAAACCAGAACGAGACCTGCTAAAAGCTGACCCAGCTTAAACAACTCAGGATTGGCTTCTCTCCAGACTAAAATATCCTTGATGGTCTCATGAAACTCCATCTACCCCTCCTCTATAAGACTGTTGTTGCTATTCCGATAACAGCCATGAAACTTACTGTTATTGCTATTACTAATATTTCCATGTCCTTCCCCCTCCCTACCGTCTTTCCCAGTACCGCTGCCTTCCACCGATAAATGTCCTCAGCTCTCCTTCCCCCAATGGGCACGTCATTCTCTCGTTCATTCTTCGCGATAAGCTATCTGGGTCTGGTGCCAGCTTCGTCGCGTTTCTATATATCCCCGCCGCTCGATTGAATCCCTTCAGCATTGCAGAATTGCGAGTCCCAGGCGGAGAACTTGGATCGAAGTCCCCCTCGCTAATAGCCATGTCGATCGCCTCGTCCTCGGTCATATTCCTGTCACTCTTCAAGGGATCTGGTGCAACTCCTTTCGTCTTCGTCTTCGTCTTCGTCTTCTTCTGCCTTAGCCCTTTGAGAAGCCAACCAGGAGGATATGGCAACCTGCCTACGTCAATCGCCTTGGGTGACCAGCTATCAGAAGACCACGAGTACTCCACACCATCGACCCTTGAGCCTGGGAATATTACGTGACTCCTGCCAGTCCTAAGGTCAATCCCAGGAAGCAGCGCCTCTTTCTGCCTCCCTAATCCATACGTAGCCGCTCTGGCTGCTGAAGGTCTGCGAAAGTAAATGTGCCTGCCTCCGCTGGGAGTGCTAGCCATCCACGTCCTGGGCAATCCGTTTCTGCCCTTAATCCTCTTGAACTCAGCAACTCCATCGAAGCCATTCTTGATGTCAAGATCTACAACCCAGAGGTGAAAACAAGCCAAGCCAACACCAGTCAATCGCTCACCTCTCTCCCTGTAGATGAGGTCCTTCTGAAGACCGCTGGTCTCCCACGCCCACTCGTATTGACTCACTCGCTTTCCCTCTAGCTGCGCCAGAACCTTCTGATTGAATCCAAGAGGAAAGCTCCGAAGTATGCCATCATTTCTTATTAGAAAATCGAAGTCGATATTGTTGCTCTCCTTCCGTCCCATCACCAGTCCTCCAGTCCATTTATTATTATTCTGTCCAGCTCTTTCCTCTCTGCATCAGTAGCGCAGGGGACACTCTTGGAGCTAGTTGAGATATTCTTCTCAGCCTCGCGCTTGATGTACTCCTCGATCTTCTCGCAGGATGAGACAAGCAGAAATGTTAACACGATTAAGAAGCGCACAAGTTACTCCTGCTGACTGGCTCACCTCTGCCGCCTTCTCCGTCGCTTTCTGGGACTTCCTTTGGCCCACTTCTCTTCGAGGCCCCAACTGAATGACTCACTGCGTCACCTGAATCATCTGCGTCTGCCTCCACCTGCTCTTCGGCACTCATTCCGAGACACGCATATAATTCAGGATATATTGTCCTCGCTATGTTCGTCGTTGCTCGGTTTATCTGAGCGATACGCATGTGCTTCTGGTGAACACGTCCAAGGCTCAAGCAGTCAAAGGAGGCATACTCAAACCTGTGATCGAAGTCCTGATCGTTTCTCCTGGCGTACCCGACCGTGATGCTAACCATGTTGGTTGGCTCACCTGCTTTGGCGATATTTTCGGATTCCTGCTCCCATCGAATGCACCCCCACTTCTTATGTTTCTCCATCAATATTCGGTATCCAATGGCGGACACCGCTACCCTTGCAGGCGCCCCTGAGAACCCAGGAGAAGCCTCGTGGAGCAAGGCAAATCTCTCCTTCGTCATGGCGGCGACCACCAGCACTTCCTTCAGGGATTCAAACTCGTAATCGATTTCCTCCAACTTATCCAGCACTTCTCCAGCTGACATTTTCCCTGTCTTCATCCACCTTCGCATCGCTATTTTGCCTGCCCTGCAATCTCCCCACTCCTCTATTTTCTTCACTGCTTGTTCATTCTCGCTGCCGTTTCCATTTCCCTTGTTTTGTGATCTCATTTTGCTCTCCTCTTTGTTACCCGAAGGGTTTTGTTGCCCTTCTTTGTTGGTCTATTCGTAACTTTGTAGCCATCACTCAGCGCAACCCATGCTCCATCGAGCCCCTCGCGCAACTTGTTCTTCAAATGCGAGATACTGCCTTCAAGCAACTTAGCCTTGGCCTGGGACTCCATCAGCTCCCTTGCTGTTGCGTCCATCTCCGCAGATAACTGGATGCTCTCCCCTGCGTGCTTCACCCGTGAGTTCTGCGCCAGGCGACACCATTCTGACCCATCCACCGGAGGGTAGCGCCGAAGACCGCTCTCGTAGAATGGCATGATGTAGCTCCAGTGGAACTTGCACACCGCTCTCTCTATCTCTCTAATCCTGGCCGAGTCCCTCTTGATGATGTAGACTCGCGTTTTATTGTAAGCCTCTATCCCCAGTGATATGCCAAAGATAATCCTATTCATGCCACTGCATCTCATGTGCCACTGCGACTGATCATAATCAGACGGGAGGATCTCGGAGCTCAGCTCATCCCCGTAAAATAAATTACCCCTCCCCGGAAGATTCTCGAAGTACTCCTGCTCTTGCCCTACTAACATCTCCCCCTGGAAGAACCTTGCCTTTGCCTCCATCCCCGTATCGCGATCCCCAAGAAAGAATCCATCGGGAGTTGCATTTGACATGATTGGCTTGTGAACTCCACCGCCATGCTCCTTCTCCATCTCTCCTATCTCGTGTACGTTGAAGCAGTGATCTGGAATGATGTCCTTGCGAAATGTAGCGTCCTCCTTTAGCTGAACCATTTCTCCTAAATCATCTGGGCTCTCTCCCGTTAGCTCGCAGAACCTATTCAAAGCAGACATCATCACGGGAAGCTCAAACTCGTGACCGATTGCCCCCACCTTTGAGAAGTCCTTGCTGATTCCGTCTATCATCTGAGATGCAACGCCATGAAGACTGCTATCCTTGTAGTGGCAGGTCCCCATAATTATCGGGACTGTGCTGGACCCAATAGATCTGGTCCTTGTCTCGTCTGCCTTAGTCGTCCTCATTTATCTCGTCCTCCTCTGCGAACTGTCCATAATCTTCCTCGTCTTCAAAAATAGTCTCGTCGTGAATCCAATCGCTGCTCATCATAGAACTCCTACGCTGCGCAGGAAAACTACCCCTGCTGTTATGACTGCAATTGCAGCCCCACCAATAACTCTCTTTCGCGCTGCTTCTTTCTCCAGTGCAAGTCCTTTCTTCTTCAACATCTCCACCCCCCTCTTTTGCGTCACATTGACATCCATTGATGAATATCATAATGTATATTCTTATCAATCTCAAGGGAAAAGTTAGGGGAGAGCAAAAAAATGTCGGGAAAAAATGCGGTTATCTTTTATTGGGTCCTATCTGTAGCGCTGACTTGTCTATCTGCGGCGTTCAGCTATCACATTTTCAAGCTGATCTTTCGCGACATGGGCGGCTTCGTTCCCCTCCTCGCAGCCATACTTGTAGCAGCACTCATGTGGGGGATGAGCTGGCACTCCTCGGATGAAAA
>TARA_R110000824_G_scaffold179053_3_pt1 | contig 17999 bp, 16 predicted proteins | sample TARA_R110000824 | Tara Oceans TARA_R110000824 (sample SAMEA4397747) | marine metagenome | biome: Polar Biome; feature: [MES] marine water layer (ENVO:01000295) within the mesopelagic zone...; material: water (ENVO:00002006), including particulate matter (ENVO:01000060) such...
CTAATAACTCAGATTGAGTCGCTGTTGATTGATATGCTCCTGATAAAAATCCATATATACCACCTGAGGTAATTACCATCAGAACAAAACAAGCTATGGCAAGATACGAACGTAACCATTTGTTTATAGTATCCCAATATTGGTATAATAAAGATGCTACCACTAATTTAGCAAACTCCAAAGAGCCTGCCATTATGATTACTTGTGTTGCTGCACCAGCAAATAGTTTACTCAATCCAAATACAGAATAAAATGCTGCTGAACCAGAAACTAATAGGGCTGCTAATGTAATTAATAATGGAAATAGTCTTTTTTTCATAGAATCTTTATTCTATAAATATCATTCAGATAGGTACTCTAACAGTTGGTAGCTGTCATTTCTTAATTTTCTTAAAGCTTTTTCTTTTATCTGTCTGACTCTCTCTTTTGTTAGTGATAGTTCGTCCCCTATTTCTTGTAATGTCATAGGTGTTCCTGTAAGACCATAATAGTCTTTTATAATGCCCCTTTCCCTACTATCCAATATATCTATTAAAGTACCTAGTTCTGTTTTTAAATTAACCTCATCATCGAAAATATCTTCTGGATTGTCAGCATTATCATTTTTTAACATATCTATTAATGTATCACCTTCATCATTTATTGGTTTATCGTAATTTATGGTAGTTGGTAGTAAAGCTAGTTTACCGTCAAACTGGGTTATCTCTTTTTCGGTTTTTTTCTTCTCTTTTTGTAAAGCTTGTATGACATTAACTGGGTATCTTATGGTTCTAGCGTGTTCATTTAAAGATTGTAGGATTGATTGTTTTACCCACCACACAGCATAAGATATAAATCTAAATCCCTTGTCCCAGTCAAAGTTTTTAATCGCTTTCAACAAACCTAGGTTACCTTCAGCTATTAAATCCCCTAACGGGATTCCTTGATTTTGGTAGTCTTTTGCCACACTTATAACAAATCTTAGGTTGCCCTCTAGTAATTCTCTATGAATTTCTTCTACTTCTCTTTGTGTTATAGTTGGTGATTTAATTTTCTTTGCGAGAAGTTTTTCTCTTTCTGGTGTTAGTATTTTAACTTTTCTAACATCTTTTAGATAGTGTGAAATTTCTGCTTGATTGATGAACGCATTAGTTTTTGCCATGTTTATATTTTTTATATTAATATTCTACAATAATCGTACCACAATAATTTATACGACATTATGTCAGTATAGTTGTGAATACAGAGGCAAAAGTACTAAAATAAATTTATATGAACAAGTTTTTGTTAAAATAGTTTAGAGGCAGTATTTTTTAAGGATTTCTATAGCTTCATCATTCCCATTAAAAGCTACACCAGCACTGAAATATTCTACATCACCATTAGATGATTCTAATATCATAACTGGTGTAAATTTTATCTTACCTGGATTTTCTTCGTCTGCATCACGAAAATCCCATCTGTTCTGGATATTTTCTTTTATTTCTTTACCTTTTAATCCTCTATCACCGTCTCGTGGTGTTATACATCTAATTGTGTGTGGTATACTTAAATCATTAAGTCTTTTTTTCAAATCAACACAATCAGCACACTCATTTTCGGTAAATAGTGATAGTTTGTACTTACTAGTATCTAATTTCATAATTTATTAGTTATCTTTAAATTTATTAAGGAATTCCAATTCTTCGTGTGTTAGACTTTCCATCCCTTCTTCTATAATTTTATCTAATAAGCTATCCACAGTAAAGGGCATACGCAATTTAATCCCCACTGTTTCTATGGGTGATTTTAATGTGTTTCTAAGGTCTAACATTTTTTTTTCCACTAAAGCTTTAAGTGAATTAGATAATTCTTCAGCTAATTTTGGGTCTATCAATTTATGTTTTATATTTCTACCTAGGCCGTCATGAAATAAGTGTGACTCTAATTCTTTATCCATTCGATAAGCCAGGTTATTTGGTTTAGGCATTAAAAAGTAGGTGTTTACCTGTGGTGTTAAGAATTCATCCATGAGCTCTGAAATTTCTTCAAAGCTCATTTTAGATTTTACACACATTATTACAATGTTTGTCCCCGTTACAAAAGAAAATTCGTCATCAACTACTATGCTCTGCATTACTTCCCTGATATTAGTTATTATTTTACGGCTTTTTTCAACAGTCTCCCAACCACCAAACATGAATACCAAATATTTTTTTGTTCTCTTTTTCATATATAATAAATATCTAAATAATTCTAGATATGTTCTTTTCTTTAGTTACTGTTACTATATTATCCGACCATTCTCTAACTAATGGATTGTGAGTTATTAATAAAATATTTTCAAAATACTCTTTAATTCTACTGAAAAAAATACTCACTTCTTCTAGGTTCTCGTTGGATACTTTGCCGAGTACTTCGTCAAATACTGTTATATTTGGTCTAGGTAAACATGAAACTTTGGTTAGTACTGTCCTAATAGCTAATGATGCCATAGTTTTTTCGTATCCACTACCTGTTAATAATAATTTTTCTACCCCACTATCGTTATCTACCATCCAAAAATCTACCTCGTTTTTGTCATTAACTTTAATCTTAACACTGAATTTAGTCACATCTGATAATAATGTTGTTAATTCATTATTTAATTTAGGGACGACACTCTTCATAATAGTTTTAATTATCCCATTTTTACCAAAAACAGTTAAATAAGCTCTAAACACCCTATCCACATCATTCTCTTTATTTATAGTATCTATTCTTTCATTATTTACCTTATTTGCATCTTCAATCACCTTACCCCTAGACTTATTTTCTTCAATAGTTTTAATTAGTTGGTCTTTTTTATTATCTAACACATCAATTTCTGACTTAATAGTCATAGTCTTTTTATCTATATTGTTATTTTTTTCTAATTTTAATTTATTCTCTTCCCACTTTTTTAATCTACTAGACAATTTATCTATATTAAGGTTCTTTTGCCCTATTTCTAAAACTAATCGTTCCTTTTTTAATATATCTTTTTCGTATTCGTCAAAAATTAATTTTTTTGTATTTAAAGTTTCTATAATTTTTTCAAATGATTTTAATTTTTCTTTATCTTGTTTTACGTATTTGGTTAATATTTTAAACTCGTCTTTCAATCTTTTTATCTCCTCACTGTGGTCCACATCTTTAAGTGTTTGTTTACACATAGGACATATCTCAGACTCTATTAAATTATCTAAAGTGTTATTTAGATTTTTTAAATTAGTTTCATTTTTTATGTTTTGGGTGTTTATTATGTCCCTAGATTTTGTTTTATCTCTTATTAATTCTAAATCCACTTCTTCTGGTATTTCACTATCTCCATAAATTTTTAATTTATCGGTCATACTTTCTAATAGTCTACCCTCACTATTAATTTCTTCACCCACTAATCGTGGGTTGGTGTTTTCCACACTCTTATCTATATCTGTAGACTTGCTAGATAGTAGGTCGTCTCTAACTTCATTTTTACCTTTTATTTTATTTTTAGTTTCTAACAATATAACATTATTATCTACATTTTCACTTAGTAGTGTACCTTTTTCACTTTCTAGAGTTTTTATGTCATGTTTTAAATCTTCTATATTATATAAATTGGATATTATTTTCTTAGACCATTCCGAGTACATTTTTTTAGCTACACTTTCTTTGTCTTTTAATGTCTCTAACCCAACAAATCTAGATAGTATATTACCTCGTTCTGTTGGTTTTGATTCTATTAGGGATTCTAGGTTTCCTGCTGTAGTTAACACTGTCAATAAAAAATCGTTCATAGTCCCAATAGATTCCTTTATAAATGTTTCTGTCTCTCTCCTTTGTTCCCCGGTAAAATTCTTTAAGTCACCATTCTCATCTATTTGTAAAAATTCCAATGAAGTACTTACTGACCAATCACCCTTTTTGGTTTTTTTTCTCTTAATTTTCCTAATAATAATATAATCTTTACCATCTATTTCCACTTCTCCTTGAACAAAAACTTCATTTGATTTTGTAAATCTATTAAAAATATCTATAGCTTTAGATGATTTGGTGGTGTCGTTGAAAAATAAAAAAAGTATTAAGTCGACAGCTAATACTGATTTTCCACCAAAATTAGACGGGTTAGAGTCTACAACTGTTATACCCCCTAATGAATTTATATCTAATATATTATCTTTACCGAAAGATAGAAAGTTGGAGAATTTTATTTTTTTAATATAAACTCTTTTGTATTTTGTGGCTATATTTAATTCATCGGACATTTTAGAATTAACCTTATCGTCTAATCTTTTTAATAAGTTTAAATCTACCCCAATAGAGTTGGTTTTTACAAATTGTTCCATAAGACTTTTTTGGTATGTAGTATCCATTACATTCTCCTCAATGTCTATGTCTAACTCTCCGGTTGAGTTTCTGTCTACTGCTTTGGTTAGGAGCGTAACATTTTTTGAGTTGTACTTTCTTTGGAAGTAACTCCTTACTCTTTTTATCTTTTCTTGTGTGAAGTTTTCTGGGGTGTCTTCCCAAGTTACTTTAATAAAGGGGTTTTCTAACTTATCTATATCCATATATAAAATATAAGATAATGTTGTTAATATATCAATTATACTACCCCTGGACCTTGGTCATCATTTTTAGGGGGTTTATTTTCTTCAAACCACTCTACAACAGCGTTAATAGCCCAAACAGAACCACTAGCTAACATCCCATCAAAAAATATATTGCTGTATGGTATTGTCACCATACTAATAGTTGGTGAGTAAAACGCTATAGAGAAAAAGAATCCGACCCATGTTGACGTACACATCATACACTCTAGTAGGTCCCCTAGGAACGTTGAGTGTTTGGTTATCCATTCTCTTGTTTTATCGAATATACTACCAAATACTAGTATCTGGGACATTCCGTAAGCTGCTAAAATCCATATAAGTGTTTCCATAATTTAATCTAGGTATGTGTCGTTTAAGTTAGATGTTTTTAAATATTGAGCTCTCCTGTTTACTGTAACATTTTTAAAGTGTTCTAGAATATCTTCTTGTTTCTTAATTTCTTCTTTTTGTAAACCAATTGTTTTTTCACTTTCTAGTGATTGCTCTTTACATACATTTAATTTATCCAATAATTCTTTATTGTCAACCTCTTTGGTTACAATTTTTTCTACTATAACTTCTTTTTCTACAGGTATCTCTACTATAATTTCTCTTATCACTTCTTTTTCTACCGGCATTTCTTGTATTTGTGATTTAGGTAAAAATGGAGCTACCCCATATTTGTCTAAGGCCAAACCATCTTTTGCACATTTGTCGAAAAACGCCTTCGTGTCTTCTATTTCATTTAGTTTACAGTATTGTTCAAACTCTTTTAATAATTTTTTATCCATTTACTAGTATTTCTTTTTCTTTTTCGATATCATCAATATCTGTTATTCTAAAATTAAGGTATGGTTGTGAATTAGTCAAATTTTTATATTTGTATTTATTTTTATTTACATCGTATATGCCATACCCATGTTTTTTTATGCTTTCTCCAAAGTTTTGGCATATGGTGGACCCAATCATATAAGCTTTCTTATTGTTAGGTATTTTATAAGTTTGTCTTTTATGTATGTCTCCCGCTAAAACCACATCACACCCATCAAACCTATCAATACTATAACCATCATTAAATGTATAACCAAAATCGTTAGATGACCCTTCAATCATCCCATGAAATAAACCTACTTTATATTTTTCTGTATGTTCTGGAATGTCAGGTTTTACATTATGAGATATTAGTGAATATACACACCACAATATATTTTCGTCTTCATAACACCCCCTATTTTTATAGTAGGTGATGTTATTATTATCTAAACTGTTAACTACTGGTGTTATAGCGTCCAACCTATCTATATTATTTTCTAAAAAATCGTGATTACCAATTAAATAAATACATTTACATATTTTAGCTGTTTCTGTCATCCACCAACACATTAAATTTATTAGTTCTGGGGTCATTTGATTTTTAGAGTGTACTAAATCACCAGTAAAAACTATTCTATCTGGTTTAAGGTCAGTCCATTCTTTTAAAGCTTGTTTTAATATTTTTTTATCTCGTTTATGTTGTTTATACAATTTAAGATGTAAATCGGAATAATGTACTATAGTGTTAATCATCTTCTTTTTTGTGTTTTAAATATTTCTTCTCGGCAACCTCGCTATTCATTGCTGCTGATGTGTATCGTTCACCAAAATAAATTATAGTTCCGGTGATAAGAAACTCTATAGGTCCATTTATAATAATTAGCACGGTTATTATAGCTAGTGGTATCATTAGTGTTAATTGTGGGATATTAGATATTAATGTCATGATAATTTGTTTTATGTACCAGGTGTTGCCTATTGGTAGTTTTATTTTGGTGGGTTCGAAGTTAAGTTCTTTTAATAGTGTACTAACTACCCCAAACATGATGATTGATATTGTCATCCAAACTAAATATTTAAAATTAAACCCAAACATAAAAACCATCGCGGTTACCACTTTAATAGTGTTAACTAGTTGTATCGGATTAAAGAAGTTTTGTAGATATTCTTTTATATGAATTAGTTTACAGAAGGTACACCCAAAAATAGGTGGTGATGGCTTTTCTATAGTATCTGGTTTCTTTTTTGGTTCTTTTTTAAATGATGATATTACTTTTTTTATAAAGTTTTTTTCACATGTAACGTCTATTTCATAGTTATCGTCATACAATTCTTTTAAAAGCTTAAGTCTGTGATTACCATCTATCACATAGTACCTTCTGTCTTGACCTTTTTTAAAATTCACACTTTTTTTGACCAGAAGTGTATCTATTTCTGGGTTGTACCCATCATTTACCATTTTTTCCCTTAACGTATCCCAATCATATAGTTTTGCATAACCATGATATGTGGTTGCAACCAAGTCTTTTAACTTAACTCTAATAATGTCGTCGTCATACCATTTTTTTTCTCTTTTCATTTTGTCATAATTTTTAATATTTCGTCTCTAAAGTCGTAACACTTAATAACTTTATATTCGTCATTCTTTTCATTAAACCACACTATATAAGAATCGCCCAAAACCAAATCAGTGTTTCTTTCTACAATTAGCCTATAAAAAGATAATTGTAGTGAGTATGTGTTTAATTCACAGACATCTAAATGTGATAGTGGTTCTTTAAATTGTTGCCATTTATTAACCTTTTTTATATCTTTATTTGTTTTCCAATCCCATATTTCTAATTGTTTTGACTTTTCGTTAAAAAACAACTGGTCAATCATTCCTGTTACACTCCATTCTTTATCACCAACAACAACCTCAGCTCTAACTGGTATTAATTTTCCATGAGAATCATCATAGAATTTTTTAAACATCTCTATAATCTTAAATACCCCTTCCTTACATTCTAACATCTTTTCTTCATCACCCAAGACATTAGTTATTTTATGTTCTGGGAATGGAAATACTTTATTGGTTAGGTAGTTTTCGGCAAATTCGTGAAAAGCGGAACCTCTTTCACAAGAAAAATCTGCTTTATATTTCCACTCTTTTAATATCTCTTCTTTTGTTATGCCTCTTTCGTCAGCTTTCTTTTGTGACCAATAATCTTTATCGAAAGGATGTTTATACTCACCTATGATAGAAGTTACTGATTTAGTTTTAATGCCGTTCATGTAATAAACATGGTCTTGGTCATGAAATTTAATATTATTAAATTTAGATAATTCTCTAGTTATTTTCATTTATAGTAATGTTATTTCTTTTAATCCTTCTATGCCACCTAGTTCACCCACATCTTTGTCTTTTGGCAGTTTGATAAGTTTCACCTTATTCATTAGTCTTCCACCTTCTAATTTTCTATATAATTTTTTTGCGTCTTCCCAAGCATCCCCATCCAAACATATAATTATGTTTTTTTGTGCTTTATCATACAACATAGTCCATAATTTTTCACTAACACCCTTACCTAGTACTGGTATGGAATTTTCAATAAAAAACATATCGAACACACCCTCAACTAAATATACGTCTTTTTCCCAATTAATTAAATGTTCATTAAATATTATTTTATCCTTTTCAGCTTCAGGGTTTTTATATTTATTTTTATGGCCAGTATAGGACCTGGAAACAAAATAATTAAGATTGTTGTCAATGTCATAGGATGGTACTATTACTCGGCCACTATATTGTCCGTTGGTTACGTAACCAATTTTAAATTTATCTATAGTTTGGTCACTTATCCCTCTTTTCCTTAAATAGTTATAGGCCTCTTTGTATGGTATACTTAATTTTATACCTTCTTTAAAAATAGTATATTCTTTTGGTAGTGTTACCTTTTTATATTTTTTCTCTGTTTTTTTAATGAAGTCCCCTCCTATTAGTTTCCAGGTTTCCTTAGTTCGTCTATTTCCCCATTTATTAAATAATTTATTTATGGACCCGTGTGTATTCATATGTTCTGAACAAGACCAACATTTATAGACACCCATATAATAATTTACTTCAAAGTTACCTTTACCATCACCATGGTCTAGGCCTTTTATATCATAAGAACAAACTGGACAATCAAAAGAGATTTGTCCTTTGTTTGGGTAGTGTGACATATTATCACCTAAAACTTCATTCAATAATTCTATTAGTAGTATTGGGTCCTCCATAGGGGAATTATATGGATTTTTTAAAAATAAGTCAATTACCAGACCTCAGTCTTGTTCATTTGACCTAAAACACATGTGTAAGCATCACACATATCATAATTTTCTTTCTTTAGTGTGTTATTTCTAGTATACACCCACGTTAAATGAGATTCTTGGTCGGAAACTTTCTGCCATATAATATGTTTTTTATCACACCCCTTAGTGTATGAACCGAATAGAACTTTTTTACCCTTTTTGTTCTCAGCAAATAAATCTGGAAAAGCAAATTTTCTAGAATCGTAAGTGGAGATAAATTCTGGTAATATATCTAACACATCATAGATGACTCGAGTTATGAAAGAATTATACCTTATTAGTGTTGCTACAGTCCTTACATTATTAGAACTAATTAATGGTTCTTCAATAATTACTTTGGTTATCCCCACATTTTTATAATCAATTAGTTTGGTTTTAAACTGATTTACTTTTGCCATCATTTCAACAATCTTAGATTCTGCTGCTGGTTTTACTTTAGGTGAAAAATGGGTTAATTCTAGTAAATCCTTACTTTGTATATCAAATAATGCCCAACCTATAGTTTTTGTTGAGATATCTAGTCCTAGTACTTTTGGTGTGTTTCCTGTATTTACCATAATACAAATATTAGAATTTCATTTTCAAAGTAAAGTTTGAGGGTGTGTTTTTTAGTTTTTTAATGGGTCTGTCTGGCATAGCTATCGCGAGCAATTGATTTCTATCGTCGTACAGCCCTATTTGTGTTATATATGTTGCTCCGGCATCGGACATATTCCAAATATTATGTACCTCACCAAAAGGTGTTTTAAACTGCATTCCAGTATTTAAACCACCTGCTCCATAGTAAGGTGCCTCAGCACTTGCAGCGGTTTGATTTTCTGTAATGTAGAATTCTCCTGAGTCAGCAACAATATTTACAGTCAGTACCCATTCTTTTTCAAAAGAGTAGTATTGACTTTGAGCTGATGTACTTGCTGTAAAATGTAAGTTAGTAAATCCTGATGAAGCTCCCGCATATAGTGTGGTGTTATCTTCAGTACCACAACTATAACAAAAGTTGTTAACTAGTGTTGGGTGTGTTATAACCATAAAACCCATATCTAAATAACATATCCCTACTGGTATGTCTCCGGATTGTGCGTAAGCTTTAGGTGTGTTAGATGATACTACGGTATCTATAAATCTGAATGTATCTGTAGAACTGCCAGGATACCCAGTAGGTATCACCCCTGTCTGCCATCCTCCAGCCCAAGTAGCTGTGCTTACATTGGTTGCTGATAAGGTTGGTCCTGCTATTGTATCGGAAAATAGAAATGCTCTATTAGTTGACGCTAGACTTGGGTTACCTAAGACATTCCCTTGTACCATTGGATTACCAAAATATGTAGCTTCTAATGAATTATCAGAAGAAAATGCTTTAGGTTCATAATAAGAACTATAAAGTGTCTGTATTGTGTAATTGTGACTCACATTTGGGTTATCAAGTGTAGGAAACTCAAATTTAATTGTTCTTCCGTCTATAAGTTCTCCGTATTTACTAGAATCTATACTAACAACAATAATATCTGATTGCATTAACCCACTCATACCGTTATTAATCCAAGTAGATGCGTAAGATTCTGTTTGTGCACAAGTTGTAGGTAAACTAAATGAGGTATATAGATTAGAAAATGCTCTACCATTTGTAGCACTTCTTTGAGCTGCCGTAAATGTTAATGACGTCCCTGTGGTTGCTGTCCACCCTTCACCTAAAAAAGGTATTAGTTCAGTTTTTATTAATTTTTGGTTTGATTGTATATTTTTTAGTTTTCCCATTTTACGTCCAAGTTTTAGTGTTATTATTTAAACTTAATGATATTTTATTAGCCCCTATATTAAGTTTTAAAATATGGTAAGGGCTTGCTTTTGTATCTAGTCTTTCATTACTAGAATTAGCTGGAAACACACTATTTTTAGTTATTTTAGAATTTGCTGGATAATCCACATAAAAAGTTTTTGCTTTTTCCGCTGAATTATTTAATGAAATATATTTTGAGGCTTCATATGAAGCCCCATATTCTCCTGGTGTCCCAAAAAACCGTAACCCATTTGTTCTTACTTTATCGTGATACCTAGTACCCCCACCCAAATTGATTGTGTCGAAATATACTAGACCCCCATTTTCAGTACCAACACTATTATTTCTAAACCACTTTAATGCTTCTATATTCATCTTAATTTGCTTTTATTTCTTGACCACTTATTAATTTACGGAATAATTTTTTACCTGTACTTGTCTCATAAGAAGTTGTCCCACTACTTGTGAATCCATACCCTCTAGGGTCTTCTGAATGACTAGCTCTGGTTACTCCGTCTTCACCATAAAATTTAAATATTGCGTTATCATATATACTATAAAAATTCTGAGATGACGCATTTTTATATTTTATAGATTCTGTTATAGCCCCTTTATTAAATATAAAATTAACTGTAACATTAAGTGGTGTTGTATTAGCCTTTGTTTGTGTTGATTCTAATACCCAAGTTATCGGTATAGATACATTATAGTTATCGATACTGGTACCACTTAACCCATTTTTATACCCTCCACTATATTTGTTAGTACTCCAAAAACTATTAGATTGTGAAGATATACCTACAAACATATCATCAGCCATTTTTAACATTCTACCCAATAATGTGTAATGTGGGTCTGTCCCTGCTGCTACCCTAGTAGCTGTCGTTGGTTGTCCTGCTGCTTGTGATGGGAAAACGTTAAATAGTGCACCAGAAGATTTAAACCCACTTTGTATGGTGTTCCAATTAGAAGTATATTCCATTAAACCAATTATTCTACCATAAGCATCGGTAGGATTTTGTGTGTCGGTTATTTTTATCCCTTTAGCACCTGAATTATTTATAAGTAACAAATCTCCATTTGCTTCTGTCATCATGAAAGGTGGTATGGGATAATATACTGGACTTAAACTAGAAGTAGCTACATCCAAAACTAGCCTTGCTGCTGGTAAGGTTGTGTCTATATTTTTATAACCATCCGCCTCTAATGTACCTAGTGATATTGCTGATTCCATATCTGTTGTTGTTACAAATCCAACGTATGAATCTCTTATATTTGTACTTTCTCCTGCCCAGCCATTAAACTTATTATCCATAATAAATTTAGGGTAGACATTTCCTGTTGTATTCCAAGGTACCATCCCACCAACATTTAAATACCCCCAATCAAAAGCTCCTAAACCAAGACTTGCTTCTCCAGCTCCAGACTTATAAGCTTTTGTAGTACTATTTAGACCTGGTGAAAAGAATAGTGAAAATGGGGAAGCTTGTTTAAACCCTTTAATTGTTGTCCCATTGTATTCTATACCTGTTTGTTGTCCATTGCCTCCATTCCTGATAAATGCTCCACCAGCTAAAACTAAGGAATTGTAGTAATCGTAGTCCTTCTTTGATACCATCCTTATGTTTTCTGCCTCTAACGAGGTTCCGTCATAAACTTTTACTGAGTCCCATATATTTCCATACATACCTAAACCATATTCTGATAGAGTTCCTAAAAATTGTGAATACTCACCTTTAGTGTCAATATCTAATGTAGTTTCAAAATATGTGGTAGCTGAACCAACAATGGTAGATGAGTTAATCGATAGTGTGTCTTTGTAGTCATTGACGTACCTAAAAGCAAATAATTTATGTAAAACCAGTAAATCATGTATATAATAATCTATAACACAGGTATCTCTATAATATTTCATATTTCCGTTAGGTTGTCTCATTCCTAAGGCTACATATTTTTTATTTGTTGATTGTACTTGGGTCCTTTCTGGTTTTACCCATATATTGTCTCTAACTTTGTATCCCTCATTTACTGCGTTTCTGAATGTAGTTTTTTCACCAGTAATATCTGGCATGTACCCTAATTGTGCTGAGTCATTAGTTGTTGTAGATGTGTCAGAATGTGCCTGTGTATTTCTATAATCTATATCACTATCTGATATCCCAAATTTACTAAATAGGTTAATTAAATTACCGCCATTAAGTATACTGCTCCTCCCCTTATCGGTAAGTTGTATATTTAATGTTGTTGTTGTCGCACTACTTATAAATCCCATATTATTATCTTCTTATTATATAATTATCTAATTATCTAGTTTATTTTAATTACTATATACATTTTGTACAACCACCGTTACAAGTGGATTCTTCACCTAATTTGTCACATAACATACAATATATTTCATCATCTAAACAATAATCAAAATATTTAGCTCCTGTAGACACCAAACATTTGTTAAGATATCCTAAATCTTGGATGTCAACTTTACCATCACCATTAAAATCACCAACCAACTCTTCCCCATCTTCTGCAGTAGAACCTAGTAAATTAATTAACAATTTAAAGTCTTCTTTGTCTACAATTCCATCACCATTAAAATCTGCACATGCTGTACAGTACGTTGGAAAAAAATTTATTACTGACGAACCCACTGTCCAACAAGTATCAAACATTTCTGTTGATGGTTCATTAATACCCTCCACTATTTTTGATGGGTTGTAATTTGCCCATAAGGTTGATGTGGTTGGGTTGGTTCCCATGCCCACGTCATAAGTTAAAACCCTATTATCTTTAACTTCACAACTGGGTCCAACCATGACCGCTGATAGTGTCCCGTAATTAACTTCTGTATCTGTCTGAACTCTACCTCTACGAGCTGGAATATCATAAAAACAACTAGTTGTTAGTGCACTTAAATCTACATCTGAAACACAGTTACCCGAGTCTACAAAAGCTCTATAATCCATATCAGAATCTGATAATCCGAATTTTTTTATAGAATCTACAAACCCCCTACCGGTAGTCAATTGGGTTTTACCGTAGTCTGATAGATATAATTTAAATGTATTACCAGATAGTGTTACGTTATGTATGTTTAAGTATGCCATTTTAAAAATCTATGGTTATAACAAATTGTTGTGGTCCAACCCTTTCTACTGGTGATTGTAATTTTGCTATCGCCATTAAATCTGGGAAACCATTTTCATTATCATATAGACCTATTTCACTTATTTTAGGGTTCGTAGTGTTTCCTGCTATAGCGTTATAATTTACAAATGTTGGATTAACTGAATTGGTGAATGACATAGTGCCCGTACCTAAAGAAACAACGTGTCTCATCTCGTATATTGTTGCCATAATATCAGTCTCTATCGTACCATAAAAGAAATATTCGTCACCAAATTGTAATTGTGTTGCCCCCAGTGTACTTGCCGCTGGTACTGATACAAAATCATTATATGTGTATCCTGTTGGTGTTGTTGGATAAGGACATGGTGCCCCTAGTGTGTCATTACCTGTTAGGTAGACTGTTGTCCCAACTAAATTATTTGCTGAGATAGCAGTTCCTACAGTATGGTTAGGTATATCTGCTGTCATATCTAAATATTCCCAAGCTCCTGGTAATGGGTCACCACCAGTTGTTACTTGGAATAGTATTAGTAGTCTGTTTGCTTCAAATCCTAGTCCTCCACTAACTGACAAATCTTTTAAATATGGAAACTCTTGACCAAAGGTTATACCTACATCAAATAAGGTCTCATTAGGACCCAAAGTTTCATAAACATAGTAATTGCAATGCATCCCAGTCATTCCCGCAGTATCATCTGCTAACATATAAGTTATATAAACTCTTTCATACGCACTTTGGACTACTCCGGCGGTACAACCGGACCCAGAACATTCGGTACCTGCATCTACTTTACTTGTTCCTGGAGCTGGTAACGTATAACTTCTATTAGATTTATATGACATGGCCGCTAATAACTCTTGGTCGTCTATAATCACAGTTTTATAATCTGGAAATACTTTACCTACAGTGTTAGGTGTGTTACCACTACCAATATTATCATCAGTTAGAGGGTAATACCTAAGACCATCATCATTCATGTTGAGGTTCTTGTTGGACAACATAACATTAGGTGTTGGGTTAAACACACTATTTATTGGTGGGTCAACATAAAATGTTTGTCCTAGTATTGTCTCGTCTCCCATACCTGTACCTGTACCAGAACCAAAATTATCTTTTTTATGCCACATTAACCAAGGCATATGTAATTTAAAATTCCTTGCAGCTCCCATATTATTAATATTTGTTGGAAAATTATAAGCTTCTAAAGCAAATTTCTCACCATAAAAATCAGTAGTAGAGTTATTTGTGTAATGTATAATACCAACACATTTTTGTTGTTCTGGAAGTACAACTCTAGGTTTATTCTGTGAATCATAATACCACGTACCCCCAATTGTACCATGATACGCGTCTACATCTTGTGAACTAAAACTTTGTCCGTCATTACTGCCATAACCAAAATATTCTTTACTACCACAATAACCACTTGAGCCGTACTTATTAACATCTTCGAATCCTGAAGTAATTCCAGCGACACTTTCAGCCCAATTTATATTCATATTCCAAATTTTAGCATCATTTGTTGACACACTACAACAATCATTATAAGATAATGTGTCATCACACCAATAAGATGTGGTATTCGCTATATTGTATATACTACCTACTGTAGTCATTGGGTTTCCGGAAACCGCTGGATACACTCTCATAGCCACACAATTAGATACAACCCCTTCAGAAGCATAGTCTGGTACATTCCTATCTAAAGTTAATACTATTGTACCTGTGGTAGCTGTGTAGTATGTTGCACTAACAACTTGATAAAATAGTGTTGGTCCAGCCGCTGAATAAACTAATTCTGAACAACCATTACCTGAAAATGTGTAAGATATAGATACTATATCACCCATTAGTGGTGCATACACTTGTGCACTACAAGCACCTGATGTCAGAACAACAGTACTAGTTCCAGACATACCTGAAGAACATACATTCCAGTTTGATGACAAGGTGTATTGGCTATTTGTATTTGCACTAAAATTGTGGTTCCCCGCTGTATTAATATAGGCCCCTAATGCTGGTACACTAAAAAATCCTCTTGTGGTAGCACTATTATAAACTTCAACTATGTTATGTTGTGGTATGGTAGGTCCAAATGTATCGGTAGTGTTAATCCCACCATTTAATGGGTATTTTATATGACCTTTATTTTTTGCTGGATAAGGATTCAAATTTTGTGCATTATGTTCAGCTTGTAAAATATTTAAACTTCCATAAGCTATGGGCAGATTGGTATAACAGTCATAACAAACTTCACTATCTCCTAACTGGAATAACCCTATATTTAATTTACCTTCTGAAAGTTTTTTTCTTCCGGCATCTGTTAGTCTAGCGACAATCGCTCCTTGTGTACTGTTTTTAATTATATAACTCATATTTTTTCTTTATTTATAAATACATTTTATATCACTTTAATATGGTGATTGTGGGGAATAAAATGCATCCCTACTTATTTTAAATGTAACTCTATCTGTTTGTGAATCAGTTTGTATTGTTTTTGCGTTAAGGATTGGGTAATATCTTCTTATTATAACATCGTAAGAATAGGTACCGAATGTTGGGATTTCTAATGTTACTGATTCATTTATATTGCCTACTGTGTTTATGCCTACGGTTATTTTATATTCTCTAACTATTGACCCATTAGAATCAAATAACCTTACTACAATCTCGTCAATAGTAGTTTTGTCTTTATAGTAAAATATTGGTATGGTTGGTCTTGAGTGTGTTGTGATACCTATTAGAGTGTATATTGTACGATACCACAAAGTGAAGATGTCTCCAACAATATAAGTTTCTATACTACCTAATAGTTGGATTCTTGTTTCACTTGTTTTTACGTAGTCTTTGTCTGCGAATAACATTACTCCGTTAACCGCAACTAGTACAGCTCCTACAGATTGTTTATCTAAATTAATGTAGTAGTAACCATTATCTTCGAATATGGTTTCTGTAGTTGTGGTGGTCACCGTATCTGGGATTTGGAAAGTTTGTGTATCTGTCCCTCCTTTGGTGTCGTATATAAATTGTACGTTATCTCCATTTTTTACGGTTTCTTTAAAGAAGACTACTAACCGTGTTATTCCATAATACATATAATCACCAGTACTCTCAGCCATATTTAAACCGTAATTTAACGACCTACTTGAGTAATTAGTAACTCCGGATATCCCTTCTTTTAGTACTATTCCGTTTACTATTACCAACGGGGAACTCCCAATACTTGAACCTATGACTTGGGTGTAATTTTGTGCGCTCCATGCATGTGATATTGCTGGATTACTATCATCTACTTCTTGCATATTACGTATCGTTACACTTTCTGTTTTAAGTTGTGTTCCTTCAGTAGGTAACTTAAAGTTATCCAGATATAGTGTTGGTATAGGTGGGTTGGTTAATAGTACCATATACAAATCTTTATCGTAATCTATTTTTTTACTAGGTGGGTATTGAGCTGTATCAAACCATAGTTCTGTTTTGGCTTTTTTATCTTTAGTTAAATAACTAGGCCTAATAATAAATTCCCATGAGTCGTCTGTTGATAGTGCTGAAAATGGTATTTCCGTAGTACCTGTACATATAATCCCTCCTGTTGCACTATCCACACTACAAGGTAATGTATCAAACATAAATTCATAATCAGGTAGTGTTGCTACTTCCTCTGTTTCAAAAACATACGGGTATATCCTATATTTAGGATAACTGTTACCTAAAATTAAATCGTCTGTATTACCACCAAAATAGAAGGTCATTTCTTTTGATTTGTCTGTACTTGCATTATAGACTGGTAATTCTGGTACATTACCAACTGTGGTTGTTGGGGTTATACCTGCCCTCACTAACCCTGATATAGTTGTTGATGGTTGTGGGGTACTTTGTAATGTTACATTAACTTTTGGTTGTATTACAGGTACCCCTTTATTACACCTGTTGTTGATTGTAGGTCTACACTTTTGTGTGGTTATTATGTTTGATGTTGAGGCACTAGTTGCTACCACACTTACTGTTGTAGATGGTCCCTCTAAATTAGATTTAAAGGTCATATGATACCAATTTGTTTGTGGTTGTGACGACTGGTAAATACCAATTCTTCCAGCTGATTTATATTTTAATAAGGCATTATTATCTACCCATTCTGGTGCTGATTTGGTATTGCCTGACCAAGTAGTGCTATTATTTAAATCAAAATTAATGTCATACACAGAATTATATGGTCTTGCATCTCCTATACTACCATTAAGTGGGTCAGTAAATTGTATTTTAAATCTTGTGTTAGCTCTAGTAATCTTAATCCTAAGTCCTTTTACCGTAGCCCAATTACTTAAGGCTGATATTGGGGATGTTGTTCCGCTGTTAGTTAATACTGTTGTCTGTGCATAATCTGTGTTAGTATCAG
>TARA_R110000824_G_scaffold65226_4_pt1 | contig 17983 bp, 20 predicted proteins | sample TARA_R110000824 | Tara Oceans TARA_R110000824 (sample SAMEA4397747) | marine metagenome | biome: Polar Biome; feature: [MES] marine water layer (ENVO:01000295) within the mesopelagic zone...; material: water (ENVO:00002006), including particulate matter (ENVO:01000060) such as......
AGCTTCAGAATCTGAAACTAGCCTTGTCTTCCCCGTTTTCCTATCTACCTCTGTTATATAATTGTAGAAATCCTTTTTTACTTTTTTGCTTATATCAAATCCAGCGATTTCCTCTCTGGTATCAATATCTTCTCTTAGACTTGTAAGGAACGTTTTATGGTTCTCTTCTGCCTCTTTTGACTTATCCTCTTGCTCACGCAATAGGTTCTGTCTATCTTTTGTTTGTATCTGTTTTAATTTTGATAAGGCTCTATTAGCTCTCTTAGCTATTAAACCACCATCAATAAAATCTTGAATATCTGAAGAAATTTCAGTTTGGTCAAAACCTTCTCTCCTCATTAATTCTGCAACTAACTGTTTCTGAAGATTCTCTTTTCCCTCAATCATTTTAACATCAATCTTAGAAAAGTCTACATCACTTGTTGCTTTAACAAATTTTTGTGGGTCTCCACCTTTATCTACATACTGAATAAATTCTTGAGCTAAAGGATCTAAATCAGTTTTATACTTTTCTATTCCTTTCTTAATTTCATTCTGTATAAGTGTTTGAAAACCCTCCTCTGAATCATCAAACTCTTCTTCATCGAAATCAACAATACCTTCCTCTTTTAAGAAGTTTGCAATAACTCCTAATTGAGATACTTCAGACTCTTCTGATTCCGTAGATAATTCTTCTTCAGTGACCTCACCTTCTGGTACTTCACTTTTATATGCAATTTCTAAATTATCTGGACTAAGATCAACTTTCTTATCTTCTGTTATTTCTTTTGTTGTTTCTTCTGTTTGTTCTTTAGTTAAATCTTTTATCCCAGTATCTGATCCTAATGTCTCAGTTAAATCTTGTTCTGGGACTTCAGCTACTTCTTTAATCTCTACATTAACATCTGGCATAATATCAGTTGCTAAATTTTTAAATCCCTCTAGTGAATTTTCGTTTGTTTCTTCTGACATAGTGTAATTTTTATTTTAGTTTACAAAAATATATTTAATTAATTAAATAAAAAAACCTTTTCAAGGAAAAAAAATAAATTTTTTATTGTTTATTATAGCTTTTCCTTAATATCTATAATCTTTTCTTTTGGTAATAAAGTTATCATACCCATAAGACACATCATTCCACTTAGACGTCATATAACCTTTCTTATGTCTGTAAGGTGTAGATCTTTCTGCTTTAAATTTATTTTTATCCATCATCCATAATACATATTTTTCAGTTTCTGAATTTGTTTTAGTATACCAAGTTTGCCATCCTGCATCTTTTTCTTCCTGTGTTAACTTATGGTCCCAAAACTCATCAAAGTTTGTAGGTCCCCAATTATATGCAGCGAAAGCTCGAGCTTGTTTCTCCTCTTTTGATGGGGCTGAACTTATATTCCCACTGTTTGTTGCCTTACCTTCATATAGCTTATCCATATATACTCTTTGCGCTAACACAGAGGCTGCATCATCTGTAATCTTAGCTGTTGGCGGAATCTCTCCTTTCTCTTTTAACTCTTTAAATGTGCTAGGCAGAAACTGTGCTATTCCCATAGCTCCTTTTGGGGATACTACAGTCCTATCTCCTCCAGACTCTTTCCAGACCTGATCTAAAAACTGATCTTCAGTAAAATTATCTTTTGAATAATTATCTAACTGGGCATTTACCAAAGATTTATTTATTGTATTATAAGTTTGATTACCAAAATTACCATCAGATTCTATATCAAAGCCCTCAGAAATTAACTGGTTTTGTGTGTTCATTATAAACTGCCCGTCTTTTTTCTTGGTTCTATAAGACTCAAGATCTGCCCAACCTTTTTTATCAACTGTATACTTGGTAACATCATCTTGTATAATAGGGGCTTGATAATTTGGATCTAAATCTTGTTCTGAGGGAGGCCATGATAAAACGGGATCCGCTTCGTCTACAAGTCCATCCCTCGGTTCAATCTCTCCTCCATATTTTCTATACATATCTTTATTTGTTAAATCAAACATACCATTATTACCTTGTAGATTTTTTAAATAATTACCTGGAATTTGATTAGAAATATTAGTTTTACCCATTATACCATCATCAATATAATTTATCTGTATATTATCCAAACCTTCTTTTTGTAAAAATTGTGCTAGATTATCAGTACTATAAGGATCACTGAAAGAACCTTGACGTTTTACTATAGGGTTTAACCAATTTTCTTTATCTAAAACTAACTTTTTATAAGTTGGGTTAGAAACTATTTCATCATAATTATTATAAAAATTTTCATAACTTTTTAATCTAGCAGGTCCTGATGAAGCACTATTATTGTCAAATCCTTCACCATCTTTAATTTGTTTTTTTAAGTTATCTATATTTTTTTTAAGCATTTTTTTACTAATACCTATATTAGAAAGATCACCCCAATTAACACCTAATCCTTCTAGATATAAAGAATTTGGACTATTCCTCATTGCTAAATTATATACCTCATCACCATAATAACCACCAACTGATTTATCTCCACTAAATAGTCCTGTCATATTATCCCTATGATCTACCTTATTTTTATAAAATGTGCTTTTACCTACAGATCTTAAAGGGTTAGGTCCTGCATTATCTACACCTCTATACACTGATTCATAACCATCAGGATAAGCTGATTTAAAGTTATTACTATTTGCTTGTACAAATTGTTCGGGAGACCCTACAAAATCAGAACCATCAACATTTTTCATCCAAGTTCCGTTTTCTTTTGCGGTTTGCTCTATTAAATGGTACTCATCTAATAATTCTTTATTTTCTGGAATCGCTTTATTAAAGTCCTTCCATTTTATAGTAGATTCAAATTTAGGTTTAATAAAAGATTTAATTGATTTAACCCCAGATATAACTGGTTTTATAATAGCATCATCTATAATTCCTGGAAGTTTTGCTCCCTTTGCTGTTAGCTGCATACCTTCTAAAATAGGGATAGGGGTAACAGCTGAAATCCAAGCTTCATTATAATCTTGAGTTTTTTGTTTTAACGTATTACTAGAATTATTTTGATTAGCTGCTCCTGAAATCCACTGCTTATTAGGATTATTTCCTATTAAAGGGTTATAAACAATTCCTGGATTTGGTTCTGTATTAAGTGCATTATATAAATCTTCTGGCATTCCTGTATTCTCCCAAGGTAATATTTCTGGAGTAATTACAGGGGCTACATTAGTAGCGTCTGCTTCTGCTACAGGTAAATGTTCGCCCCCATGATTATATTTTTTGGGAGCTCCACCGTAGGCACGTTGAAGTGGAGAACCATATAAGCTTGTATCGAGATCCTTTAAATACGAAGTTATAAAATCTTTATCCATTTGACTTAGGTTTAGAATTAGCAGCTTTACGTTTTATAGATTCATTCGCTTTATTTGAACGTTGCTTTTCTTTTAATTCTTCTTTTTTTAATCCTAATTGACTTTGCATCTTTTGTCTTTCTAGCATTTCTTTTGCATTATCACTAGCCTCTTCTACTCCAGCTGTGGCTTCTTTTCGATCTACATACCCATCATTATTATCATCTGCATCGATCAGTCGAGCTTCTGCGTTTATCATGGCAACTTTAATTTTAGTCTCGTTATCCATAGTATTACGTTCATCTTCTCGTTCTTCCTTAGCCATTTCTTTTTCTGTTTCGGCTTGTGCCACTTGTTGCTGTGCCTGTTGTTCTGACTGTTGTGCTTCTGCTTGTTTCTTTTCTAATTCAGCTTGAGATGATTCTAACATCTTTCTAACTTTAGTAATAGATTCAGATTGTAATATACTTGCAACATCTGTGAAAGAAACTACTCCTGCTTGGAGAGCTGCTTGCGCTAACGATTTTAATGTATCTAAAGCCTTATCATCTTTCGCTGAGTTTGAAACAAAAATTCCATAACTAGAATTTGTAAAATCTTCTGGTTCTACATTTAAAAATGTTCTTGACATATCATCAGCTATATACTGAATTTTCTTACCATCTCTATAAGCCATTTTAGCAACATCGATTAATGCAGTTAAAACTTTTTTCTTACATTCATTATGTGAGTAAAACCAATATTCTGTTATATGCGAAGATTGTGTTACAGCTCTCTCAGTATTTCCTACTAACTCTGAGGTTTGTACTTGACCCTGACGTTGTCTACTAACCCCAGAGAGTTCTCCAAGTTCAGTTTTAATATTATCTAATAATTGTACATGGGTATTAATATAATTTCCCATTGATAAATCAATACTTTGAAACTGATTAAAAGCTGGAGCTTGTTGAGATCTATTTCCTTCTTCCCTAGAATTAATAAACATAACTCCCATCGATTCTAAATAGTACATCCATTTAGAAACATCCCATCCTTCTGATGATGGTATTTGAGATATATCCATAAGAGCAACTTTCCCTTTAGATTTAGCTATTGCTAATTCTGTTCTGTAGTAAATAATATTATATAGGTATTGGAAAGGTTTCATTCTATCTATTAAAGAAATAGATTCAGAATTTCTTTCGTTATAAATAAATCCAACATAACCAGATTTTACATCACTTGGGTTAGAGAGATCTCTTCGTTGATTTAGTTTTGGTTTTACATTACAGTAAATACTCTCAGCAATCTTTGTACCCTCCCAGTACTCACTGATCCAGTACCAACGTAACTCAACCCCATCAAATAACCACTTCTTTCCTTTCTTTTCAGCATAATCCGGAATCTCAAAAATTTCATCTACTATATCTTCCTGCTTTGTTCCTGACTCATCTGTATAAGTTACTATACCTATTTTCCTCATAGATTTCCATTCAACCTGTAAAACTCTAACCATCCCGTTACGTCTATAGGATCTAATTGATCCTGGATCATAAACCCCACTCCCAACAGTATCTAGTACATTAGAATAGTTTATAATATTAAACTCATTATAAGGATAATTTAACCCTCCTTTCTCACTAGGATCTGTACCAGTCATTCCATTTTCTAACCTGTCTATCTCTCCCGGTTCTAAATATTCATAATACTCATCAAGTACGGTAGATAAGGTTAACCATCTTTCTTCGATCACAGCTTGAGACTCATCAATCCATGGAGAATCTGGATCCAGTATAACACGTACATCTAAAGGATTGCATACCCGTACTGTAGGATTTCCAGATATATCACCGACCCAGTATATTTCTTCTCCAGCTATCAATGCGTCTTTAAAACCTCTATTAAATTTTTCTTGTAGATCATCCTCTCGTACTAAATATTCTAAAATACGTTGAGCAGTTATTTCTCTAATATCTTGATACTCGTAATTTATATACTTTTCAATCTGAGCTGGAGTCTGTGGTTGCATGGCTGCAGCTTTCTCAGGATCTGCGGCTGCAGCTTGTTGCATCTGTGCTTGTTGTTCGGCCGCCTCTTGGGGGCTAACTACTACAGAGTATAAATACTCTAATAACATTTCTTTTTTCTTTTCTTCTAGTTTAGAGATAGCATCTGGATCATGAGATACTACTTTAAAATTAAAAGGTCTTTTTATTTCTTCTCCCATAAGAAGCTGAATCTTTGGTGAGATAATATCATAATGCTGCATTTGTGCAGGAAAGTTTGACTCTTCCACTCCGAAAGGATTTAGCACATATGAAAAATCACCCTGGTTTAGCTTACCATTAAATAGATCATAGTTAACCTGTTTCTTTACTCTAGAAGATCTTCCGTTATAATTAACATCTCCATATGTTATTTTTTCTAATTCATCTATACAAGTCCTAGCCCACTTCTTCCCTTTCTGGGAACGTGATACTCTTTGTCTGGGTAAGTCTCCTAAGATATATGATTCTTGTCCTGTATTCATTATTTTATAATATTAAGATGCAAAAGTAGAGAATTTCTTTTGATTATCTAGTTAAAAACTCATTTTTCTCTTTTTAAAGTGTGAAGTTCTCCAGAATTTATCTCCTACGCCGTAATCAAACTGCGCTTCTAAGTCAATCTGATAATTTTCATGTGAATGTAAAATGCATAACATAAAAGCAATAGCACGATCAAAGTTTCCGTGTTTATCATAAGCAATTAACTCTTTTAATAGAGGTATAGATAAAATTGAATGTAGATTTAATTGGTCTCCTTCTTCTGTATCTGCTCGTTTTTCTAATAACCAATCCCTTAAATAAATTTCAGCTTGTACTTTAATAGGTTCACTCATATGTACACCATATCCCCGAGCCACGGTTGATCTGTTTACTATATCTTTTAATATACCTGGTTGAGCTTTTAATAGGTGTAAACATTTTTTCTGTTCAAAATATATTTTTAAACCTTTTAAATTATTCTCATATAAGGTTTGTGCATTATAATATGTAAGTAATTTTCTTATGGTCTCATAATATTCTTTGGCTGTTTCTGGCCTACCTGTATACTCTGCTACCGGCAGGCTATACGTTTTATCAAACTTCTGAAAGGTCTTATAAATAAAAGTACTGCCTAACGAATTAGTCGTTGAGGTGTCTTGGTCATAAGGGTCAGTTCCTGCAATGTATAATCCAAATGGAGTTTCATCTGATGCATCTCTATAGGGATGTTCCCAAATAACAACACATCCTGTTTTATCTTCAGTCGGTTTTAGTGGAAACTTTATGATAGGTTTTAAATCAAGATTAGGAGTCCATCTCACTTTATCTTTTTCCCAATAAAATTCTCCAATCATAGCTAGATCTTGGGCTTTCTTTGTAACCTCAATTTCAGAAAGCCACGAATTTAGTTCAATAGTAGGAAATATATTTCCACTTGTTTTTAAGAAAGCTTCTCTTGGTGTTTTTGGAGATTGAGTAATATATTTTTCCCATGTAGATCTTGAGTCTGTAGTTTTAATAATACTACGTTCCTGATCTAAGAAAGCTTCAGCAGCTTTTCTATTAGAATTACCCTCTCCATCAACCATGCTTACAACTTCACCTGTATCTAGCAGGGTTACCTTTCCGGGCTTATACCACATATCATCAATAAAGAATCCGCAATTTGTTCCGGCTCCCCCTTCATCGTATATATTTTCATATGGTCTTAACCAATATTTTTCTGGGTTATAAAACATTTCGGCAAAATCATTTGATCCTCCATCCATATCTCCTCCTGTTCCAAATATTAATGGCATACCAATCATAACATTACCATCTCTAAATACTGGAGCTGTTACCATATATGCATTTATTAAGTTGGGGAATTTTCCAGCTTCTTCAAATAACATTAAATCTGCTGTTTTACCAATAGCCGCAGAAAAGTTATCTTTAAATGTTAATGTAAATATCTCACTATTATATCCATTCCATACTTCTTTACCGTCTACCACTTCTTTAAACCTAGCCTTAACAAAATCTCTTCTATCTGGATTTCTACGTTTTCCCCACGCAGTATATTTATTTATAAAGTTTAACATTTCAAATGCCATACTCATAGTAGCTCCTGAGTAAGCTTGTAAATATGCTCCAATTATACTTGTAGAATCTCTGTAAAAATTATATTGATACACACATAGAGCGCCATTCTTATACGAGAATCCCTTTCTCCGTGCTTTTGCTACAATAACTCCTTGACCATTTTCTCTAGCTAACTCACATTCCATGAAGTAATAATAATCCATATCTAAAAAGCTTGGAAATGTTAAAATCTTTCTTTCTATTTTTCCCTGTTTAACTGTTGCTTTAATTTGTGTGAAATTTAAATAGAAGTAATGTGCCCCTGTAATTCTTACGCCTCCCAAACTAAACCCTTCCATACAACGTTTTGTCTGTTCATCCCAATATTCTCTATACGCATATGTACCCGGAGGCGAGTTAGTATAATATCCATTCTTTATAAAGCTCTTAGCCTCCGGAGAAAACTCTCTAGTATTTACAAAAGATGGTACTATATGGAAATGATTCATTGTCTTATTAGTAAGGTTACATTACCTGTTACACTTGAAGATTGTATAAATAACTCTCGAGGATTATCTACAAAATAAGGTACTCCCTTTTCCCCTATCTCTAAAGATGCTCCTGGAGGTATAATTACTTGGTTTAAAATAAAATACTTAGTTCCTGCATTAGGCATCAAAGCCGCGTCTTCTACATACAAATCAATCCTTACAAATACAGCCCAAGTATTTGTAATAAGTATCCGAGTAAAATTATTTTGTGGATAGCATATTCGCGTTGCTGTATTACTTGTTATATTTATTACTTCGTATTGTGTTTCCATTTTATGGTATTAAGGTTTTAAATTTAAGTGTAATTTGTCCTCGCGCAGTTCCTGTTGATGTTAATGCTACATCCTGGCCAAAAGCTGGAAATATAAGACCTCCAGCTACTACAGTAGATTCCTGGTTAGACTCTACCACATTCATTCTATTAAGTCTATTCCCTGATCCTCCTGTAGTATCAAATGCAATACATGTAGGAGTAATACTAGTAGTAGAACCATTAGGTATAGGTGCATTATAAAACATAGCAATTACCGGATGTGCAGAATTTGGTGCGTTATTAGACATTCTAACCGTCCCATAAAAACCAGCGAATTCGCAAGTTTGTGGTATAAATATACCTGATTGAAAAGAATACCTATCTACAGTTATAGTAGTAGCAAGAGCAATAGCACTTGGTGCTGCAGTTCCAACATCTCTATTAGTCCATGTGTGAAGTGTTATCCCATCATCGCTTGGAAAAAACCAGTATTCTGTAGTACCATCATTTGTAAGAGAACACCTAAAAGCATAAGAAAAATATGAATATGTATATCTAGCATCAATAGCAGTATCAATAGCAGTATCAACTTGTCCCCCTGTAACAAGGCCAGTTGAGCCAGCAGTAACCGTACCCATTACAGGGGTTAGTGCTGGAGTTGTAGTAGGATCAGCTACAGTTAAAATATTTGTATTAGTTGAAGAAACATTTGTTACTGTACCTACATATTGATCAGTTGAATTCACCGTTACAGCACCTGTTGCCCCACTTACGGATATATTAGTTCCTGCTACAATAGAAGTAACTCCCGTATTTCCTATAGTCACAGCTCCTGTTGCACCACTTACACTAATTCCTGTACCTGCAACATTAGAGGTTACACCCGTATTTGTTAATAGGAATTCTCCAGCTGATGTTATAGGATTAGAACCAGAGTTCATTGCAACACTAATTCCTGTTCCTACTGCAACACCTACACTAGTTACTGTTCCTGGAGAATATGTAGGTACGTCCCATGTGTTATCCTTGCTTAAAAATCTAGTAGTTGCATCAGACGTTCCATCTACTGCATTTAAATCTACAGTTCCTAAAGTAACATTACCCGTTCCTAATGCATTATTATTTCCACCAATATAAGTTCCAAATGTATTAGAAAAAGTATTTACAATAGTATAATTAGGTACAGCCCATGTATTATCGCCTCTTAAAAATTGTGTTACAGAAACAGTTGGTACAGCACTCAATCCTGTTGCTGATAAATCTACTCGCCCGATATCTACATCTCCGGTTGCTGCCGTATTAACAATAGAATTAGAAACAAAAACTCCGTTAGAATTACTAAAAGATCTAACACCTAGAGTATCTGTCCAAGGAACATTAACAACTGCCTGATCAGAAGCATTAAACTGTACTCCATATGTTCGGCCAGGAGTAGCGCTAGCAGCAGTTGCAGCTACCGCTTGAACTGTGTTATCCCATAGTTTCACTAGTCCTAATGTAGTAGTAGTAGCTGCAAGATATGTAGTATTAGTAGGAGTAACCCATGTTCCATCTCCCCTCAGAAAAGTAGTAGCAAGCCCTCCCGCAGGAACATGTCCTACTTTAGTTGTTCCTCCATAAACATTAGGAGTAACTATTACTGATCCTACATTAGGAGTTATAGTAGTTACTACTCCTGATGATGCACCGGCTGGCCCAACAGTTACTGAAGTAACTCCACTAAGAGTGAAGGCAGAATTAGTTCCTACCTTACCGTCTTCATCAATAACAAGAGCTTTAACAGATGTAGAAACATCTGCTTTCTCTATATACACATAATACCTAAACCTAGATATTAAATCCCAGATATGTTGTCCTATCCATTTCATGCTCTTGGTCCTGTATCAGGTGATAGCCCCCCTGTTAATGTTGTATGTTTAGCTGTATGCATATAACGAGTTTTTCCTTCCTCATCTCTATATGCTACAGTGAGCCTCTTTCTATTTTTTCTATGAGTTACAAAACTTACATGTAGCCAGTCAGGATTATTATCATCTCCAAATTCCCATATCAGCTGATCGAATTCTAAATGACCTTTAATATAATGATACATCTCAGCATTAGTCTTATAGCCAAATGTATCATCTATATCCATAGCTTGGCCCTTTATATGCTGCGAAGTTCTTGATCCTCCAATAGTTGTATTTAGTTTTTTACATCTATAAAAACTAGTAATTTTAATAGGGCCTCCAACATATTCTCGTAAAGGTTCGAAGAGTAGCTCAGAAATATTAATCATACAGTTTAGAGCTTCGGGCGGAGGATCATTCTTAATCCCTTTTCTTATAGCTGTTCTGCTATAAGTTCCTTCTTTAGCACTAACGTGATCACTTAGCTTGGTTATTTGCATTTGCACTCCTCTTTTTTTTCGGAGAACGAAGAGTCCAAATGTGGTGATAAATGTTCACCCACATTCCCTACAGCGTATGTTCCAAAAACCCATATTATTAAATTACTCCATCCTGCAAAGTTTGATTTACCTACCCATAAAAGAATAGTAGCTACTATAAATAGTAAAATTGCTAAAGTCATTTTACGTCCTCCTAAAAATTGATATACTTTGTTCATTGTTTTATTTTTTAAATTAATTATACGTACACCTCTACTAACAATATACCTAGTATTATAGCTATATAAAGTAGAAATATTTTCCATGCTAACCATTCTTGGTTTCGTTTTTTCATACAGATTCTTTTTTTAATTTTAATAACACCTCACACTTTTCATATTCTTCAGTCTCTATAAAATATTCAATCATTCCGTCATAATCAGGACTTTCTTCCTGAATATTAAAAGGTAAGGGGACTTCATCATGTATATCCATAAGCATTTCAAATGTAGTTTCCCCAGTTAAAATACTATACGCATGATTCATTGCATTATCTAAAATCTCAGTATCATACAGTTGATCTGCCATAATTTTTCTTTTTTATACTGTTAATCATTTTTTCTAAATACCTAGAAAACATTTCTACAGGCATCCATTCTAAGGTTAGTATTGCTTTCCCGTGATAAAATAATACATTACCGTAGACATCTATCGTATCTTCACCTCCTACTCTCCGTGTTAATAACCTTTTATTTTCTTTAACAGTCCGAAAGCCATAACTAGTTATTAACTGTTTTCTTGTTATTGCCATCTTACTGTTCTTTAAGGGTTGGCCATCTAGCATCTGGGCATTCCGAACTTCTCCATCCAGCTTTAGAATTAATACCGCATCCGCATAAATTACAAATATTTTTACTTGTCTTGTGATGACACTCATCGCAAAGGCTTAACCGTAGAGACAGTTCTTCTTTCGTAGTTTTCTTTAAGCCATCTACTACATGATCTACTATAGCTTCTCCTAAACTTAGCGCTTTTTTCAAAAGTCCTGGTTCAGTAGATTTTTGTAACTGCTCCCTTTTTTTTATCTCTTCATCTGTTAAAGGGTGAGCTGTTACTGAGTTCTTCACAGAGCTAACGTTAGGACGGGGATCTATTACTATAGATTTTCCTTCTTCCGTTGGCACTACATTTGTAACAGCCTTCTCTGGTACAAATCCTCTATTTGGATTTGCTAATGGGACTTGGGTCCCTTTGTTTTTACTACATCCACATCCCATAATTTTATTTTTTTTAACGTTCATACATTCCTATCTCACCTCCACCGCGGACACGAGAGTCTGTTCTTACTTCTTTTTTAATTCTAGTTTCTAGTTTATCTAGACTATCTACAATATTTCCAACTTTTTCTAAATTAACAGCTACATCTTTTGCTGTGTATATAGGTTTACCATTATCATCAACCTTAAGAAAATCTATAGTCTCAAAGTATCCAGCTAACTTATCTGAAGCTCCTTTAGCTGCTCTCATCAATCTCATAGTATGAGTTTCTTGAAAGTCTAAATATCTTTTAACAGCTACTTTAACATCTTCTGTCTCTACCCACTTCTCATCTTGCATATAATCTTTTGCAATTACCTCTCTCCTTTTTATATTTGGATACACTGCATACGGACTATTATAATCACACATAAAATAAATGTATGATATTTCCTGTGTTGCTTTCTCCTTTCCTTTCGTTTTATCTTTTTTCCATATTTCTCTGAATCCTGGTAAAGCTAAGGATTCTGGATTAAGAACTATGTGTCCATTTTTTAAATCAAATAATGCCATATCAATGTTCGTCACAAGGTTTAATGAAGGTATTACAATCAATAACTTCTGGTTCGGGTTCATTTGGTGGTGGTGGTAAAGGCGGACATGCTAAATTACAATCAGCCTCACCGGTTGGTCCTGTAAAATCTCCGCTCCCGTCTAAGGGATCTACACAATTACCTGGAGAAATACAATCCCAAGTTGGACAAATACAATTTTGCATACATATATTATAATTAGCATAAGTACCTGATCCATCACCTGGATCAATACAATCACATCCCGGTGTACAATTCCAACTTGGGATACAGCAACTAGGATCATAAGTTGGGCTTGTTGGTATACAGTTAAATGGAGTATTTCCTAATACTTGCCCATTTATATTAATATCAGGATAAGTATTACCTCCTCCTGTAAAGTTTGTTATATGACAAACATAATTACCTGGGAGATGATTCGAACTTATCCAGCACGCTAAACTAAAACTACTATTAGGGGTAGGAGGTGCTCCTGCACCCACTGTGATAATAGAAGTTCCGGCTACACCATCTTTGATCCCTGCTGTTACAATATTTCCACCTCCGTCTGTTACATTCCAATCAAACGAAGAATTTGCTCCAGTATTACAACCACCTCCTCCACAAGTTAATTCCCATCCTATTTTTCCATCTGCATTATTTCCTCCACAATTTGCACTTGCATTCTGACAATTCTGGCAGAACTGGCTATTACAAGAGTATCCCGCCCATGTTGGACATAGCGGTGGTGGTGCGCCATTACAATATGTATCATCGCAAGCAAACCATTCATACCCAAGTACAATACCAGTTTGAGCATTTAACATCTCATAAGAATCTGAATTAGTTCCTATATAATATCCTCCAGCAATTAAATCATCCATTAAGTCTGTCCATACTGTATAATATAAACCACCATTTGTTGGGTCCAGGGGATGTATTACCAAGGGGCCGTTTAGACTTGTACATGATCCCAGTATTGTCATAAAGTTTATTCGGGCCTGAAAAGCATACATACCTGGATCATTTGGATCCTCTACTAGGCAGTAAGGCGATGCATTTGGAGTTGTAGCAAATGTTTGCATTCCTCCAAATCTTAACTCATGTACCTCTACAGCGGGCATATTTTTAGAAACCCAATCTATATAAAAATATATACCCTGGATCATAAAAGTTTGGAATGTAGCTGAACCCATACAATTTCCTCCTGTTATACTATTTAACCATGCTAACTGAGGTTGATTCCATGGATGAGCGGTTAACCACGGGATAAGTTGAACTGGGCAATGCATACAAGTTATATCCAGAGGGGGAGGAATTAATGTACCAGTTGCTGAAAATGTTGTAGGAAAAGTTCCAGAAGTTATAGAATCTGCAGCAGGAAATAATGTGTTATGTTGAACTCTATCTATAGTTTCTGCAAATATTTCATTGTTTCCATCTACAAAAAGAACACTAATTACTTTATCAGTAACAGAGGTGGTTGGTTTAGATAGACTGTTATATAATTTTTCCTTATCAACTAGAGTCTTAGTCTTGTCCATATGATTTATATTACGTGCCATAGAGGGAGCCTTACTTTTATATTTTGCTTCCCACTCTTTATCGCTAATATTGGTAATATTAACCTCTCGTAAACCAATAGCGTTTATGGGTAAGTCTGTTGCTAAGGGATTATCTTTAGTAAGTCTTACCTCACTATCAAAATTTGTATGTAATATTTTGCCACTATCTTTCTGGGGTCTAAATAAATCTAATAAGTCTTGAAATTTATCTCGTATCACTTTAGTACTTACTCTCAATCCGCCAGGTAACCCTGGAAAGTCTGGGATAGTCCATGGTCTATCATTAGGGGGAGACCTATGATCACCTAATCCCTCCGTCTTATTTTTCTTCTTATTAGCCATTAAAAGCCACCCCAAGGATTAAGTAACATCGTCGTCCAGTTGGTTCCCGGCATAGGATTAGCAAATATAAAAATTCCCGCAGCCAAATCATTCTCTTCCTGTGTTATGTTTGCAATTTTATTTTCATACGTATAGATTGCTTTTTCATTCTTGTCTGCTATCGCTTTTTTTAACCAGGGTTGCATACGATGCTTTTCTTGAGCAATGATGGTTAGGTGTTCTGATAGTTCATCGGCTGTTGGTATAGGCATTATATAATATTTTAATTATTATCCTTTAGTCCAGAATCCATACTCTAGCACACAGTCACCTCCTGCTGCTTGTACTGACAGACCTACTGCACCTTTTAAAGGAAGAAAAGCAAATTCGTCTGGGTTTAAATCTAAATATGATACTGCTCCAGCTGTTTGAACCACAACAATATTTGTAGAATCTGTATTTTTAAGATATACATATGTTGTTGCTGCAGCTGCTATAGTTAATATTTCTGTGGGTGATGCTGTAAGTGCTGTTAGCCTAGACACTCCATTATTAGGAGTTGTTACTGTTAAATTATCAGTCAATGACATAGCTAAAGGATCTGTTGCAATATCTCCTGCTGGATGAGTTAATGTTAGTCCTACTGTTAATGTGCTCATTATGTTTTATTTTTATTTATTAGTGTTTTCATTTATTATATACAATCTTTTTGGCTTTACTTTAAAAACTCCAAAATGATGTAACCGTACTTTTGCACAATTTCCCTCTTCCATTTTATCCCTAACAAATTTAAATTGTGACTTAACTATACTTTCTACAACAAACTCAGGTAAATTATATTCTTCAGCTAGTAAAAGTATTAAATCTTTTTCATTATTCATGCTATCTGCATCTGTGGTAAACTAATACGTCTCTACTTGTTGTTATCGATGTAAAATTCATATAAACTATATCTCCGATCATTTCACTTGGGAGAGTAAGACTAGTTCCTGAATCTCCAACTATACCAGTTAATGCTGTATCTGCATCAGGCCAAATATTTTGTACTGCTACAAAATCTCCTGTTTGAGTGGCTGCTGCAGCTACTACTATATGCCCACATCCCAATCTGTTTTGTCCTCCAATCCTAATTGAGGTATCCATTCTTGTTAGTTCTGTTGTTGCCATTATCTTCGTTTTTTATTTATATTAGTAGCGGGAGAAGGAATCGAACCTCCGGATCCAGCTAATGAAACTGGCGAGTTACCATTACTCTATCCCGCGATATTTTTAGCCCCCGAATAATACGCTGTACGGGGGGTTTTTGTTTTGTCTGGAGCATTCCATTCATGTCTAGGAACATTAGTTTCCATGAAATCAAATAGATCTTTTAAATAATCATCTTTACTTTTTTGTCCTCCGTCCCCCATAGCTGTGTATAACAGACCGCACGTTGCTCCTTCAGGATCTCGTAATTTCCATATTCTTCTAGGAGTACCATCTTCCAGCTCCTTCCAGTAAGTAACTTTTATGTTATGCTCGTGTACCCATTCATATGCTTCTGTTCTACCCAGAATGTTATAATTTACTACTGTTTCCGTGCAGTAGAAATTTGTCTTCCAATCTTCTTGTCCCATTATTCTTAGTTTAGCTATAGTTTACAATAACTATAATTATGGGTACAAAGGTATATAAAAATATTTAAAACAATATTATTTTTTAAATAATTTTTTTAATAAGGATTTAGAGACTCAGAGGTGTTAGGGAAAACTCCCCCCTACCCTTAGATCAAATCAAAGCCCCCGTACGTCGAAATTAAATTAGATCAAGACCATTGCTTAATATTGATATGGAAGATATTAATCAACCTATCACTGCTACTACATCGGTAGCTCCAGTAGTCAACGCTCCTATTGCGTTAACTGTAGTTCGTGGTCCTTATCACAAGGATAACACGCACTTCTTCTACTTAGGCTCCGATGCACAGCGCTCACTAGACGTACAGACAGGAGAAATCAGCGATGATAGCTTCTCTCTCTACATGCCTGATGATGCTAGCAATAGCAAGTATCACCAAGCTGTAGCCTATCTAGCAGAGCATGGCTCTATCTCCTACAAGAGACTGAGCAAGTAGCAGTGGGTTCCATCTATCCGACCAGATAGAACAGAACTGAAGTCGTGATGCACTTCATCAATCAGCATTACACCCCTCTCTCCCCTGGATTACGCTTTATGCTAAAATTGGGAGAGAGGTTTTTTTATTAACCAACACATTTAAGATTATGGAAGAGGATACAAGAAGATTAAGGATACTTAGAACTTACATCAAACGCCAACTAAGCAGAGGACTAGAGATACAAGGGATAGATGTCCAAGAGATAGCTGAATGGCCTATAGAAATGGTGCTACAGTATTTCCCTGAAGAAGAGAGTTAGTCTCTTCTCTTTTTTTAGATCAATGACCATTACTAAGTATTGGTTAAGTGTTGAGATGTGTGTGTGTAAGAGAGTGAGTATTACGATGTACTACTCTCTTTTTATTTTTAGATCAAAGACCTTTACTAAATAGTGGTAGTAATTAACTACATTAAGCTGTCTTGTGTGTGTGAATTATATTCCTGGCCTTGAAAACTAAACTAATCTCAACACTAAAATGATATAAGAGTTACTAAGCAATGAAAATAAACATACTTAGACGCTTATGTGTATTAAGACTACCAAAACTAACCTAATTTAAACATTTGTAATAACTGTATATTAGTATATATATAGCTAAAGTTCAGTTATCACAACAAAACCGAAGAGTGCAATGTAATAACCGCACAACAAACAAAATGGCAAAGATAATCTATACACCAGAAGAACTAACATTTAGAGCATCAATAAATGCTGAAGAAGCAGGAGTTGTAAGTATTAAAAGAACAAAGCCACCTAAACATAAATCAGGTGCACTTGTTGGACAAGTAATGAAAGATGTAAATGGTAATGATGTTGAACAGTTTTCTCTTGAAATAGCTGAAAAGTTTGATATGAGTTCTAGCAATGTAAATGGAGTAAATATATTAGAACTAGCTAATCCATTAAACCCATCATTTAAAAGAAGCGGTGGATTAAGAAATGCGTGGCAAACTTGTTCTAAAGAGTGGGCAGAATCAGTATTTGGTTGTGATTTAAATGCATTAAATGCATTACCTATTGATGATGGGACTAATCAAGCTCGAATATTTATTGGTAAAATGAACCCAAGCTTTGAGTTAAATGGTAGTACTGTTAGCTTAAGACTTCAAATAGTTGCTAAGTTTGCAAGTGAATTCAAAATAGATAGCTATGAGGTAAAGAATTTACTTGGAGAAAGAGGTGCAAGAGCTACAGCTAAAAGAGCTGGAGATGGTGGGCGTTGGATGATGGGATTAAATCCTGTAACTAACCAACCAGAACATATAATTGAAAGAGCTATCGTAAACTCTGATATGATTACAAAAGATGGAGAGATAATCAGAAAGTGGGACCATATAACTATTGCAGAACATACAACTGCAACTACTGGTGTTCCATATCAATTAAATACAGCAACAGGTACAGTTGAGGTAGCTAACGCTCCTTTACCTGCATTATAATAATCTGGTCGGATTATGATTGAGAGTGTGTGTCCTTGTGGCACATACTTCTCTTTCTATCTACCATAAAACAATAAATCATGAAAAATAGTCTTAAACATTTCGCAGATATGTTAGTAGTAACATTATCATACATAGGT
>TARA_R110000824_G_scaffold40986_7_pt1 | contig 17966 bp, 31 predicted proteins | sample TARA_R110000824 | Tara Oceans TARA_R110000824 (sample SAMEA4397747) | marine metagenome | biome: Polar Biome; feature: [MES] marine water layer (ENVO:01000295) within the mesopelagic zone...; material: water (ENVO:00002006), including particulate matter (ENVO:01000060) such as......
ATAAAGGCTGAATTACTAAGAGAAATTCAAGGCTCAATGGCAGCTCCAAAAGAAGCTGCGGGAATGTCTACTAGTATGAAATTAGGATTAGGAATGGGAGGGGTGGTTATTTTATTTGGGATGGGATACTTAATATTCAAAACCTGATGAATAGTCACGGCAATAATTTATTTGGATTTAATCAAGAATCGGTAATAGGTTCTTTTTCTCCTATGGCTTCAGAGCTTAAAGCATCTGAAGGCACTAATACTATTATTGGCGACCCTATAACACAAAATTTTGGAGGAGGTCCGCTTCCTAAAGGTTTTCCGTCTTGGTCTAGACAAGCGGGAAGTGATAGTGACGAATATGCCGATATGAGTGGATGGAAAACTTTTTGGCAATCTACTTTCGCGCCAAAAAAATATAAAGAAAATAGACTTAATGAAGCTAGAGCAAGTGTAGATAGAAAATACTCTTTAAAAGGTAGTTGTTCCGTGTTGGAAGATAGACTATCTAACTTGCAAGATGAAATATCTTCAAACGTCTATTCTACTGGGGGGAAAGGAGCTACAAGAGTGTCGGACAGACAAATTCAAGCCCTAAAGGAAAGAAGAGGTGAGTTAAAAGAAAAAAAAGAGGAAGAGTGTTATGTTGACCCAGAAGTTCAACAGCAAATGCAAATTGCTTTTCAAAAAGAGCAAGAAGCAAAGACGAGAAAAAAAAATATTATAGCTTATTCTATAATGGGAGTTTTATTATTGGGAGCGGGAGTTGGAGCGTACTTTATGTTTAGAAAAGGAACACCAACAAAAGGAACGCCAATAAAAGTAACAGCAACAAAAGGAAAAAAGAAAAAATAGAGAATGGGATTATTAATGAATCAATGTAGTAGTTTTCCAAATAAAATCAGCGGTGCGGATATTTGGGAGAATTGGCATAAAAGCTTAGTAAGGTGTGTAGGAAGACCTCGGGCTAATGATTTATTTTTAAAGTTGTGGCAAAAAAGAGCTGGAGCGTCTTCTAGTGCTAGTACGATTAGACTAAGAGCCTATATGCGTACCCAAGGTGTAGAATTATCTTTAACTGGTGCTAAGAGAGTATCAGATTTTTTCAGTGAAGTGGACAGTTTCTTTGCGGGGATGAGGAGTGGTATGAAGATACTATATTTTGGACTAATAGGTATAGTAATACTAGCTGGAGTAGGATTTGTATATACGCTCTTTGTAAATCCTCAGAAAGCAGTACGAATAGGAACCGCAGTGGCTACAAAAGGTAAAAGCGAGGCTGCGATGATGGGAGCGGGTAAATCTTCTCCTAAAATGATGGGAGCGGGTAAATCTGCTACTAAAATGATTGGAGTAAAAGCTAAATAATATGAAAGACCCAGGAAATAGATTGATTTTATTCTCAGTATTAGGAGTTGCTATTTTCTATATAGTGTTAAGTAAAACATTTAATAAATAAAATAAAATAAAATGGACGGAACAAAAAAAGCAGTAGCATTAGGAATAGGCGTAATAGCCGTAGGAGGAGTCTTCTTTTATATGAAAAGCCAAAAAGATAAATCGGAAGCCGATGCGAATTTACAAATGGCTAGAGTGATGGCAGAAGCTGAAGCTGAAGCTGAAGCTGAAGCGGTAATACAAGAGCAGCAAGAGGCAGCACTTCCGCCACCAGCACCAGCATACGTACAGCCTTTACGTAAGATACGTGTCAGCACAGCTGCTGGATTAGGAAAGTATAAATGGTTTGGGATTGAATCAAATTCAAGAGGTAAAGCATCGGCATCATTAGAGATAGGAGACGAAGGTATTATAAATGGTACAATTCCTTGTACTGTTTCAGATTTCTGGATAGATGCAAATGGTAAAAAAGGAGCTTTGAGATGTGATGGTATGGATTATTACGAGATACCTAACGGTTCAAGATTTGAATGGTAGATAAATATAAAAGTTAAAATGGAAAAAAAGACAGTAGTAGCATTAGGAATAGGAGTAGTAGCCGTAGGAGGTTTATATCTCTATATGAAAAGCCAAAAAGAAAAATCGGACTCGGATGCTAATTTAAGAGTGGCTCAAGCTGAAGCTGAAGCTGAAGCTGAAGCTGTAATAGTAGCACAGCAAGAGGTACTTCCGCCACCAGCACCAGCATACGTACCACCTTTACGTAGGATAGAGGTAGCTAATTCAAAAAGGAACACTTGGGTAGGCATTCCATCGCGTTCAAGAGGTAGCGCATCGGCATTAGAGATAGGAGACCAAGGTATGATTAATAACGAAATCCCTTGTACTGTTTCAGATTTTTGGATAGATTCAAATGGTAAAAAAGGAGCTTTTAAATGTGATGGACAAGACTGGTACGAAATTCCAGGGGGCTCAAGATTTGAATGGTAAATAATAAATAAAAGATAAAGCAATGGAAAAAAAGACAGTAGTAGCATTAGGTATGGGAGTCGTAGCCGTAGGCGGGGTCTTATTGTATATGAAAAGTCAAAAAGATAAATCGGAAGCCGATGCGAATTTACAAATGGCTAGAGTGATGGCTGAAGCTGAAGCTGAAGCTGTAATAGTAGCACAGCAAGAGGCAGCACTTCCGCCACCACCACCAGCATACGTACCGCCTTTACGTAGGATAGAAGTTAGAAATGGTAGAGGGATGGGTGAGTATAAATGGTTTGGGATTGAATCAAATTCAAGAAGTAAAGCATCGGCATCATTAGAGATAGGAGACGAAGGCATTATAAATGGTACAATTCCTTGTACTGTTTCAGATTTCTGGATAGATGCAAATGGTAAAAAAGGAGCTTTTAGATGTGATGGTATGGATTATTACGACATACCTAATGGCTCAAGATTTGAATGGTAGATAAAATAATGTTATAAAATGAAAAAACAAACAATGTATATAATTGGTGGTGGGGTAGCGGTCTTAGGACTCGTCTATTTTTTCTACTCTAAAAATAAGAAAGCCAAACAAGAGAAAGCTAATGCCGAGAAAATTGCCGCTGAAATGGAAGCTCAAACTGAACTTGATGCCCAAGCTTTGGCCCAAGCTGAACTTGATGCCCAAGCTTTAGAACAAGCTGAAGCAGAAACAGAAGCAAAAATAGAAACAGATAGTTGTATTAGAATGGGGGAATTAAGAACAACTGAAAGTCATCAATGGATTGGAATACCTGACTCTTTTAGAGACCAAGCTAATCAGTTTTTAACTGGAGGTATGGTAGAAATAAAAGATACAGACGATACCCTGAACGGAAAGTATGAGATATTAGATATATTTAAAGATAAGAAGGGAAATGTAGGTGCGATAGATATTTCTCATTCAATAGAACTTCCAGTGGCTGTTAAAGGAAAAGCTGGAGATAAAAGATTTGAAGGAACTGGAAAAATTTGCGTAGCATAAATGAATAGAAAAAACAAAATAGCGTTATATGGAGGGCTTCTAGGAGTCTCTTTGACATATTTGGGGGTTGCGTATTTCGGGAGACGTGTTAGGTATGGTAAACTTTCGGAAATGATAACAGCTCTTCCTGGAGGAAGTAATATTGTGGATTTGCTTGACAGTCCAGAATTAGCTCAAGCGTTTAATATTCAGTATCATCTAGGGGATACTATTCCAGTCGGAAACTATTATAAATCTCCTAACAATAAAGTAATGAAGTGGAGAGACGATATTTACCAAGCGGGTCACGGAGGAACTGGATTTGGAACTGATGACTCTAAAATAGAAGGTGCTTTTAGGTCTATGCCAGACAAAGTGGCCGTATCTCAAGTTGCAGATAGTTATTACAGTCGCTATGCAATAGATTTATATGCAGATATTTTAGATGAATTATCAGATTCTCCAAAAGTATCTGCTAGAATAGTAGATAGAGTATCTCAATTACCAGATTATACAACTTATTAATATGACAACGGGAACTAAAATAACATTATGGAGTATAGGAGGACTAGTCGTAGCTACTGGCCTTTTCTTTGGTATTAGGGCGCTTATCAGAACTGCGAAAAATAATGGAGGAGGAAATATTCCTCCCCCACCACCTCCTCCTAATGGTACCACACCCCCACCACCCCCACCACCTCAAGAGCCTAAAGTAAGAGGGGGATTATTTCCTATTAGATATGGAGACAGCGGAGCCCACGTGGAGGCTTGGCAAAAAGCTATTAACAAATGGGATGACGATTGGTGTAGTGCTAGTATGTGTCACGCGGGAATGTGGAGAAATAAGATAAATGTAGATGGAGATTTTGGAGAACAAACTGCTCTTTATACTAACTGCCACTATCCTGAAACAGATTGTGCTTTATGCCCAGTCTTTGGAACTGGCGCTACATACCCAGTAGGGTCTGCTGACTACTCTCAATGCAAAGTAACGTGGGATAAATTTAAAAGCGTGGTAGGTTCAACTACTGCAAACAAATTTAAAAGTTTTACTGGAGAAGACCAGTTTCAAGAAGGACAAACCAATAATCAAATACTTGCTAGAGGAGGATGTCCTTGTGATAAAGCTCACCCAGAGTGTTGTATGCCCGACTATGTAGATGTTTCTACGTTAAGTGATGCTCCATATAGTAATGCTGCTGGCGACCCATTTGGGTTTGGATTCAAAAGGACTGGAGGAGCGGGACAAGTAACTGGCGGTATTCCTGGAGATGATGGCTGTTGCAGAAGACACGGCAGCTGTCCAGATGGAATGACTTGTACGGGATGCCAATGCACCAGACCCGCAGATATGGTTCGTGGCGGTGGATTGAGGTCTCCATTTAGTGGAGAAGTAACAAATGATGGATACTTAAATATGTTTAAAGGATTTAACTAAAAAATAAATAACTAAAAAATAAAATTATGGGATGTGGATGCAGTAACTTTAACGGAAAATACAAAAACGCGAGCGGAACACCTTACAATGACCCAGTTAGTGGGACAACACATAGAACTGCTCCTCCATATAGACCACCCATTGACCCAAGAGGTTTTAGAACTGCTGCACCTACTATATATCGTCCGTGGGACCCCCTTAGAACAAGCAGTAAAGTTGGAACTGCCAAAGCTGACGGAAATCTTCCAGCTCCACCAAATATGGTAGTAACTGGAAGAAGCGGTGGAGACCCTTGGGGGCCAACTTGGGTTGGATATTATAAACCAGCCTCTTCAGGATATGCTTCTGCTACTGGCAGTTACCCTCCTGGAGTATCTTGGCCACCCGCTAGAACTAAACCTTGGGAACCAGACAATCTAACAACACATAGAACTGCTTCTCCATTTAGACCGCCAATATATCCTCCATACAGAACTGCGAGACCTAGTGATTGGGACCTTATACGGAGAACTGCGAGGCCTACGGGCGGAGTTGATGATACTTTGTATAGAACTGCTGGACCTGGACCAGAGGGCGGACCTACATTCCCACCAGTACCAACAACACTAGGGGTTTGTCAAGGGGCGGATTGCCCAGGATTTGACGATTTGCGTTTAGGATTCGGAGGTAGAAAATCGGGTGGACGTAGATATAAAAGTTTTAATGGATAAGAATAATATTAAAAAATAATAATATGAGTAATAATTTTGTGCAAAGTGATATGGGGTTTCCAAACGTAGATTATGAATGGGGGCAAGAGGTAAACTATCAAGGGTTTGTTAATACTAATGTTGAAGCAAAAATGAGAGAAGAGTATTACTCTAATGCAGATGGAGTTGATTGCCTAAAAGCCAGTGACACCATAACTGTTGATGATTTAATTAGCCCCGAAAAAACACTACCCGTGTCTCAAGGTTTATCTGAGGGGCATATTGATTGCTCAAACCTTTGCGAAGACGCTAGAGCAACATTTGGGTTTAAGAAAAATTGTAAGGCAAAAATATTTGATAAGAAAAAAACTGGAGATTGGATTACTAACTTTTTAGCTGGTACGGGTTTATACAGACCCATACCTACTTACAATCCAAATGCCCCAACTTCCTCACAGCCAGGATATGGAGGAGGAATATTGTATGGATGCACCAACCCAAACTCATTAAACTATAATCCTATGGCTAATGCAGATGATGGTTCTTGTCAGGCTTCAGGCGGCCTCTCTCCTTTAGCTTGGGCGGGTATAGGTGTAGGTGCTATTTTGTTAATTATAGGGATAGTAGCCATCTCTTCTTCTGGAGGAGGAGGCTCATCTACAAGAAAATCTACAACGAGAAGAAGGAGAAAGAATACATATAAAAGAAGTCCAGCCAAAAATAAAGTAGTAGTTAATTTAGAAGACTAATAATATGAATAAAAAAACATTATCAATTATAGGAGCCACCACCGTATTGGGAGGGCTAGGATTCCTTGGGTATTATCTTTATAGACAATATCAAATACTAAGAAATATTTGCTACGAGTTTTCTAATCTAGTTTTTAGCGGATTTGACGAAAATACAGCGAGTATCGGACTGACTATGAGGACAACAAATTATTCTTATTTGCCTTTAACGATTGACGGGGGAATGATAACTGTATATATAGACGGAATGCCTTCGGCAGTAATTACTGTACCGAGAGGACAACTGCTTCCAAAAGCCGTTACCTTTTCATATTTAAGCGCAAGAGTAGATAAAGTAAATTTAATAGCTCAAGGGGTAGGAAGCTTAATAGACTTGCTAACGGGAAATAATAATAAAACAATAACCTTTTCGGGAACCGTTAGGGTAAGGGTGGGATTTATGAGAGTTAATTTCCCTATTATGTATTCAGACAGAATCGCGAATATTATTTCTAGCGCATCTCATAATCAGCCTTGCCCTCCAGTTATTCCTCTTCCTAACAATAGTCCCTATTATGGAAATAAACAAAACAACTAAATAATATGTTATCAGAACTCGTAACAAAAGAAACAAAAAGCGTAATGAAAAGAGCATTACTTAGATTTTCTAAAAAAAATGGTATTTCGGCAGCAGAAAATCAAGTATTAATATGTGGAGGAGAAGAAGGGCTTCCTTCATATAAATATATGAGAAACTATAAAGCAGAGAACATACTGACCTTTAATGACATATTAGGGGTAACTTTTGATTTTAAATCAAGAGAGGCGTTGGCGACTCCTTTTATGCAAAATGCCATTATGAGATTATCAGAAGAAAAAAATATAGCCCCAACGGATATTCAAATAATGATATTTACTAGTTCCGAAAAGTGTAAGGACATAAATTTATTTGCTTATAATAATGGTAAAAAAATAAAACCAGTAACTTTTGAATGGTTATTTAGAGAAGGTATTGACTTAAAAGACATCGTATAATATGGCAATAGGACAATTAATATTTAGTAAAACTTTAACGGGAGCAGCCACACTAGACATAGCTTCGGCCGATGGAGTGACGCAAGTGAGCGTTTTATGTACTACGGCAACCGCTGGAAGCATTCTAGGTACGGGCACCGTAGATGGCACATCATCAGATGCTGTTAGCATTGCGGAAAACACTTCTCTTACATTGGGAACATCAAGTGGCTTCCCCATAGACGGAGTAACAATAACAGCTCCAGCGAGCTGCACTTTATTAATAACGGGGTCAATAGGTTAATGACGTATAAAGAAGAAATAAAATATGTAAAAAGAGAATTGAGTAAACAAGGAAAGTTGATTGAAAAAATAGCTACGGCTATCATAGGAGACCAAGATTTTAAGCAAAAAGGTCTTTTACAACAAGTAAATGAGAACTCTGAATATATACAAGAAGATAAAGGATATAAAAAAAGGATATTGGCAGTAACATCTGCACTAACTACCGTTTGGGGAGTAATTATTACTCTTGCGGTAAAATTTTGGAAAGGAGAATAATTAAAATTAATAAACATTTAAAAAAAAGAAAATGGATTTAAAAAAAGGAAAAAAATTAGGAATGAATGTAGTATTATTCGGATTAGGATTTGTAGGAGGATACTATATTTATACGGGACTTTTTAAGCAAGAGTTAACCTTGCCTTCAGTTCCGCCATCGCTTAGAAAAGTGCCTGGAATGAGCTATTTAATGCCAGCACCAGCACCAGTAGTGGAAGAAGAAATAGTAATGCCAGCACCACCGCCACCACCACCAACACCATTAGAATTAGCACAAGCTAATCCAGAAGGTGTAGCGACAGCATTATTGTATATGAACGTATAATAAAAAAATAAAAAAATGGCAAAAACTAAATCATCTAGCGTCAAGAGTGGTGCTAAAGGTAAGGCTAAAGGTAAAGTCAAGGGCAAGAAAGGTAAAATGCCTCTAGGACAACGAGTTTTAATCGGAGCCGCTGTTCTTGGTTTAGCGTGGTATTTATATACTAAACAAAAAGCTAAAAAACAAGCTGAGGAACAAAAGAAGATAATAGCAGCGGGAGGTGGATACCAAGGAGGTTATCAAGGACACCCTGACGTTGGTTATGGTGTAGATTCTGGCGGCCTATTAGACCCAAATACGGGTCTGCCTTGCTCTGCCGTATTTGGTGGATGCCCAGATGGAGGAATTATTCCAGGTTCACCTCCAAGTGGACCAATAACCTGGCCTTCAAGTGAAATTTCTGGATGTTTGAGTCCAACTGCCAATAATTATAATCCAGCAGCAACAATAGATGACGGTAGTTGTAGTTGGGAAAATACGGGAGACGACATCTACGGATGTATGGATAATAACGCCACTAATTATAATCAGTTAGCTACAATACCTGAAATTAGTCCTACGGACAGCGGAGACCCTTGTACTTATCCAGTTTCAAGATATAGATGCGATTCTGGAGGTTGTTTAGAGTGCCCTCCAGGAACTAGCGAGTCAGTATGCCCACATCTTGAGGACACTTGCGATGATAGTTGCGGGGTTACAATTTTCGGTTGTACTGATTCATTAGCAACTAACTATGATTCTTCTGCAACTGATGATGATGGTAGCTGTATCCTTGATGGCGCTTGTGATATAGCGATAAATTGTTGGTCAGACTGTCCAAATCCACAACAACAATCTTTTATGACCGAAAGTTGTGGTATAGTAGATGATTGTGGAGATTCAACAGCTTTTCCAAATAGTCAACAGCCGCCTTGTGCTCCAGTTCCTGGATGCAATGACCCAACTGCGATTAATTATAATCCAGCAGCAACTTCTGATGATGGTACTTGTTGTTTCGTTTCTGGATGTACCGAAACATCTGCGATTAATTACAACCCACTTGCTTGCAACGAGGACAACAGTTGTATATATGATGTGTGGGGTTGTACGGACCCACAAGCCACAAATTATTACGCTGGAGCATCACAAGATGACGGAACTTGTACGTATAGTTCAATTAGTTGCGATTCTTGTGGTGGCGGATACCCAACAAGTCAGATGTTTAATCTACCAAATTGTCCATCTGGAACAATTCCTAGTGGAAGCGGAAACCCGTGTGCTGGACAAAACGTAGATGGATGTATTGACCCAGCGGCAAATAATTATAATTCTTATGCTAATAATGATGACGGTAGTTGTACTTACAATGCCATTGCTTGTTATCAATGTAATGGAAGCAGCCCAATAGGAAATCAATTTAACGCAGCATCTTGCCCATCTGGTTGGCAAGCAACTGTTCCAAGTTGCAGTCAAGGTAGTCAAGTAAGCTGTGATAGTTGTTCTAATGGCGCTCCAGTAAGTAATATGTTCTCGGGCTCTTGTCCAAGCGGATGGATACCTTCAGGAACTGGAAACCCGTGTGCTGGACAAAACGTAGATGGATGTACTGACCCAGCGGCAAATAATTATAATTCAGCAGCAACTTCTGATGACGGTAGTTGTACTTACAATACCGTTACTTGTTATCAATGTAATGGCAGTTCTCCAGTAGGAAATCAATTTAACGCAGCATCTTGCCCATCTGGTTGGCAAGCAACTGTTCCAAGTTGCAGTCAAGGTAGTCAAGTAAGCTGTGATAGTTGTTCTAATGGCGCTCCAATAAGTAATATGTTCTCAGGCTCTTGTCCAAGCGGATGGATACCTTCAGGAACTGGAAACCCTTGTTCTGCTACTTCGGGAGGAGGAGGAACTGGAGGAGGAGAGCCAGGAGGAGGAGGAGCGTCAGGCTTTAGCGGATTTGCTGGAGAAAGAGGTGATACTTTCGGAAGATGGCAAAGAAATTTGGCCACAAAGATAGCGATAAATGATACTGACTGGAATCCAACCGTAAGCGAATAAAATGAATAGAACAAACTTCATATTAGTTAGTTCAGTAAGCATCCTAGTAGTGGGAGGGCTAATATATTTTCTAGTAGAAAGAAAACGTAAGAAAAGACAATATACACCTCCCGTTATCAACGGAGTTACTCCCGTACCTAACGGAAATAATTTAGATACAAACAATACTAATCCTACTAGAAATTGGGATATGAGAACTGCTCCAAATCACTATCGGAAACCAGTAAATTTATACGACTCTTATGACTTTCCTTTAAAAAGAGGAAGTGGAGGGGATAAAGTTTGGCTCCTCCAAAAGTTTTTAAATAAAACTGGTGGGCTCGCATTTCCAGTAATTGTCAACCTACGTATTGACGGAAAGTTCGGACCAGATACCGAAAAGGCTTTACGGGACTGGCAAAATAAAGAGAATACCATTCTAGGTATAGAGGGGACTGGAACTTTAGGGCAAATGTCCGAAATAGTTTATAATAAATATGTTTTAGGTAAAGAATCTATTGCATCATATAATAATGAAATGACTTATACAACAGCATAAAATGACAAATTCAACAAAAATAATAATCTCCATAGTAGGAGTAGGGGTAATAGGAGCAGCAGCATATATACTTATAAGAAGATATAAAAATAAGAACAGATATATTCCACCAACAATCCCTAACAACGGAACGCCTACAAATGGCACTCCGCCAAGTTCAGGGGGAAGAAGGGATGAGTTCCCTCTTAAACAAGGAAGTAAAGGAGCGAGGGTAAAAGCACTACAAACCTATATGAATATAACTAGAAATGAGAATGCGGTTTCTTCGGCTTGGGGATTTAAAGGTTGTAATCCAAAACTTGTAGTGGACGGAGACTGGGGGCCATTAACTCAAGCGTGCTATAAAACTTTAAGAAAGGTGTATAACCCAGAGGTAGATAAGGCGTTTTATGATAAGGCTAATATAAAAAGTTACGAATAATATGAAGTACATTATAGTATTAGGAATAGGATTGTGGGGAGGTTGGTATTATTGTAAAAACCAAGCCAATATTGATAATCAATTAGGATTATAAGATGAGTGCAAAAGGAGAATATAATAGAACAGACGAAAAATCCTCTTTATGGGAGCGAAAAAAAACCACTATAATAATTGTGGTAATTGTTTCGGTGGCTTTTCTTCTATATAAAAAGAAAAATAATAATTAAAAAATAAAATTATGAGTTGTTGCAGCTTTAACGGACAAGAAGGTGGGGGTAATAATCCACAAGCGGAAATAGTAACAGAAGAAATGTTAGAATGGGTGAGAGCATCTGGGGACGTGTGTCCACCTGATTGCGGCCCTGAACAACAGCCTCCAGGAACAATGCAAGGGAGGAGCTTACCAAAAAACTTTGGTGATATTCCTGGAATGGGAAATCCTAATGCAAGAGGCGTAGACCCTACAATTTTTAACCCAAATGACCCCGATGGACAACATAGGTCGGCAGCAGCTGGAGACCCTTGGTACACTACGTTACAAGGAAGAAGTGCAATTAATACATCAGCTTTACAGCCTCGCCCAGACCATTGGAGCCCGCACGGTAGAACTGCGCCATTTGATTGGACAACAAGAGGAGGTACTAATTTTGACGGAGGAGCAGTTAAGAAAAATTGGATACCATTAGTAGTGTTAGGACTATCTTTAGTAGTAGGAATTGGATTAAGTGAGTGGGCAACGAAAAAATATATAAAATAAATTAATAAATAAAAATTATGGGAGTAAAAATATGTCCGTGTGGAGAACCAGGTTGTCGGCCTTGCCCGTGGAAAGGAGTACCGTATTTATATCCAGGTATGGTTCGGCCTCATATAAACGTAGCCGAAACTATGTCAAGGTTTGACGGAGGAGCAGTTAAGAAAAATTGGATACCATTAGTAGTGTTAGGACTATCTTTAGTAGTAGGAATTGGATTAAGTGAGTGGGCAACAAAAAAATATATAAAATAAATAATAGTAAATTAAAAAATATAAAATTATGAGTTATGTATGTAGTAGTTTAATGGCGTGTCCATCTTGCGGTACGGGATGTAATTATACTTGTAGTAGTAGCACTCCAGATTTGGGAACTTGCGTGGAAGAAGCAAGTAATATGGTAGTAAGTAATGATGATAACTACATTTCTAAAACAAGAGGTCTAGGGGGCGAAAATAGACCAGTATTACCAGCAGATGCAAACTTTGATGGAGCAGCAGTAAAGCAAAATTGGATACCATTAGTAGTGTTAGGACTATCTTTAGTAGTAGGAATTGGACTAAGCGAGTGGGCAACGAAAAAATATATAAAATAAAATAACTAATCAATAAATAAATAAAAAAGTAGAAATTATGATGAGACAATATAACACATCAAGCACAAGCTGGGATAATGCCAGTGGTAAGGAGTATTTGCAAAGAGTTCAGGGAGCAGCAACGGACAGTGTGCCTTGGTTATCTTTAGGGGTAGGAATTGCTCTAGGGATGGTAGCAACTCACTACATTGTGAAAGCATTTTAGTAGATAAAAAATGGATATAGTAGAAAAGGTATTAAAATATGTGATGGAACGTAAGGGCTATGTATGGTTTGACGGAAACAAGCCTTATAATGTAAATATTATAGGGGTTAGAAGTGGAAGTCTAAATGCTGGAACTTTTGATGACAGCTTGTATCTGGTTTACAGAGACAAATCACTGCGTTTAAAATCAAAAAAATACCAAATAACTACTGATATAGGTAAGTATTACCTAAAGCACGAAAATAAATGGAATAAAAAGGGAGGGGCTATTTTGGTCCCAAGTCAATATAGGTCGGTTTATGAAGTAGATATACATAACGGAAAATATGAAGCGCTATGTCAAAGAAACGGCAATGTTTGTGTTTATAGGGATAATGACGGAGATGACAAGTTAGATATGAACCCTGATACAATAGAGTGCGGAAGATTTGGTATTAATATCCATAAAAGCTCTAAGTATAATTCCGAAAATAAGGAAGGAGAAATTGGTAAATATTCTGCTGGTTGCCAAGTGTTCAAATTAGACTCCGAGTTTAATGATTTTATGGAGACTATCAAAAAAGCAGAAAAAGTATGGGGAAATAAATTCTCTTATACATTATTAGAAGAGAAAGATTTTAATTTATAAAAAATAAAAAAATGGCATTTGATTTAACACAAAGTTGTATTGTTTATATGGAAAACCCGCAAATGGCTATCCAGCAAGTGGCCGCTAACTACCAAATTAGTGTAGACGAGGCTAGCTCTATTCTTAAAAGAAAATGCGCTAATTTATTGCCTGATTCAGAGTATTCTAACTGGTTCGGAAGTAAGGTGGCTAAGGAAAGAAGAATGGATGTTTCTAGGGGAAAAGCATTGGCTAAACACTCTGAAGTAAGACGGATGACAACTTGCGCTGATGTAGAGGACGCGATGGAGCAAATTAATTCAGAATTAGACCACGAATCTACTGGGTTAGTTGGAGCCAAAGGAGGAGCCACTAGAGTAGGGACTAGAACAATAAGAGGATTGAATGACACATATAAAATTGCCTCAGACAGATATAGAGATATGGAATGCTCTGAAGAGGGTGAAGAACAAAGAGCGGCAGAAGAAGAAAAAATGCTTAGTGATGTGTTTAACGAAGCGGAACAACAAAGACTAAAAATGAAGCAAGGAACTAACCTAACTACATATATAGCTATTGGTGTAGGGGTTTTAATTCTTGGGGCTGGTATAATGCTAGCTGTTAAAAAGGCGAAGAAAGGTAAATCAAGCGGAGGCGCAAGAAGAGGAATTAGAAAAGCGAGTAAATAATGAAAACTTGTAACCAGTCATCTAGAGCTATACGATTTGCTAGCGGGGACGCTAGGCAAGAATGGATAAGCAGCTGTAAGTCTAGAGAAAATAGGGAATCTGGAAAAGCAAATAGAAACGCTTTGGTGTTTATGGGAGGATTAACAGTATTGGTATTAATAGGAATAGTATTAGAAAAGAAATGGGGTGTTTTTGGCCCACAAAACTAAATTAAATGGCAAGAAGAATAAATAAAAGAAGTTCAGGAGGAACAATGTCTGGCACTGCTAGTAATGGACACGGAACAAACATCCCGTGTAAATATGTCACTTCAGAAGGAGTTTGTGAGAGATATTCGGCACATATACAAAATAATGATTATGCTGCTGCAAATCAAGAAATTCAAGATTTCGCAACTCAAGAAAATATAAGCTTCACCCAAGCTAATTCTTTAATCCAAGTGTGTTGTGGATTTAGAACGGGAAATAATAATGGTAAGTGTGACGAAGATTTATGGTTGAGTATGCCTCAAGGTACGGTAGCTCCTGGTCAAAGTTGGTGGGGTAAGGCAGACTATTGCAAAAGATGTGAGGTGGATAGTAATAATACTTCGGGGCTTGCTACAAACGGTAATTTTCCAGTCTTTCTTATGTCTACTTCTCCTTACTGGAATCCAGACCCAAATGGAAAAAATTATTGTCATTGTTGCGAAAATGATAATAGTGGAGACTATACTTGTGAGACATTTCAACAATTAACACCACAACAACAAGCTGGTTATTGTCAAAAATGGCAACAAGCTCAAGGAAACCCTTTAGCTATGAGTAGTGAGATACAAAATTTAGCAACTATTTTAAGCATCTCTCTTTCTTACGCGGAATGGATATTTATAAACTGCTGTGGAGATTGTCCTCCAACTAACAGTAACTCTCCATATTATACCTACGGAAGCACGCATCCAGACGATTTCTGTAATTCAGATTTTTGTGTAGATAATCTAGGCAACCCACTACCAAGTGCGCATCCAGATTGCGTATGTTGTGATGGTAATGACGGACCTTGCCCTCCAACAGATATGACCTCCCCTTTTTATACAAATCCAGCTGAGTTTTGTGGAAATTGTGGTCCTGGTCAAGGTTACGCAAATCATCCTGATTGCAAATGTTGTGATAATCAACCTGATATTTCACGATATAGGTGTGACGCTGGAGGCTGTTTAGAATGTCCTCCTGGAACACCAGCCTCAGTTTGTCCACATAATGAGGACACTTGCGCTAATACTTGCTCAACTCCTCCAACACAAGGAAGTTATTATAGTATGACTGGAACAAAAACCAACCACTGGATACCCCTACTTATATTGGGAGCTTCATTAGTGGTAGGGATATATATAAGTGAATATGCAACTAAAAAATTAATTAAATAAAAGTAAAATTATGAACAACGAACACACAATAAGAAATTTACAAGCTAGAGGAAGGTATGGAAACTTCAGAAATGAGCCATTATATCCTAATGGAACCTTTACGGGACATTATGGAGGAATGAGGCCAGCTTCCAGAGGAATGCTTCCTACGGGATACTTAGAAAACTCACGATATGCTACCAACAACTCTTCTACTACCTGGTCATCATTTGACGGGGCAGATAAAATAGGAAGCGGTTTAGCTCTTGGGTTTTTAGTAGGTATAATGATGTATGGAGTGTCTATTGCTAGTGAGAAAGTGATGAAAATGGCTAAATAAAAATGGGTATTAATACCAATACATATAACACTTTTGTAGATGATATGGCCGCTCGCCAAGAAGCGATTCTAATAAGACGTAATCTTATGGGGCTAAATTCAAATAAAAAAAGGAGAAGAAAAAGAAATATGAATGCGTCTGGCAATTCGGAGGAAACGCCTATTAGTGAAATTGTTAATAAGAAAGAAGTGCAAGAAGGGAAAAAGCACGACTCAAAGATTAGTGGTTTACAAGATGAGTTAGAGAAATTGAAAAGCCAAAATAATGTAGCTCTTGAAACCAGCAGCAGAAAGGCGGGTTCATTTTGGCAAAGAAATAAAAAAGACGTAATTGACGCAGTAATTGTATTGGGAGTATTATTTATAGCATATAAATTGTTCTTTGACAAGAAAGAAGTTGCGCAAAATGAAATGGGAGGTAAGGTTGCTAGTGCTGAAACGGGTGGAGAAGTAGAAATATAGAAAGTGGAAAGGTTATACTATAATTATAGAGGACCCGCCCCAGCAGACGCATCATCAGGAGCTAGTGCCGTTCCTTGGGCAGCAATAGGAGAGGCTATCGGGTCTATTATTTCAGGTAGTGCTCAGGCAAGTGCTACACAAAAAATGGCAAGACTCCAAGAGGCTACTGGAATGGCGGAGTTAAGATGGGCAGATGAGAATGAAAAGTTTTACAGAAAATTAGCTACAAACTCTCAAAAAAGAGCCTATATGATGAAGGTTGTTGTAAGTCAAATACAACAAAGAAGATTAGGAGACGATGGAGTAAGAGATAGAAAGTTTAGAAATATAATATTAATCAGTGTGTCTTTAGTAGTTTTAGGAGCATCATTACCGCTAATGGTTAAATATAGTAAAAAATAATGGAAGGGGACGCAAAAGCAGTATTAAGGTTATTAGCAACAGCTACTGTAAATAGAAAAGCAGAAGTCATTGCGTGGATGAATGATAGAGGGTGGTCTCAATTACCTCCTAATTCTTCATTAGCAACACTTAATAGTGCGATTGCAGATAATATTCAAGACCCAAAGTTCCAAAATGACCTAGCAGTTTTGCTCGCTGGAGGAGACCCTGAGTATTTACACATAGAGCCTCTTACTGTTATAGGAATAGTAGCGGGGATAGTAGCGATAATTGGAGGGACTGTAAAAGCCGTTCAAATAAGTAAAACTGGAAGATTGGCACGACAAATGGGAATGGATGCCTTTAGAGGCCAAAGAGGTCAGTATGAGTGGCTCAAGAGACAAGCAGAAATAAAAGCAAGACGAGACTTTATAGTTAGTTTAGCTTCGGAACAACAAAAATTATTAGCAGAAGAAGAAATAGAATTATTAATATCAGAAAAAGGAAAGAGAAGAACAGTTATTGGATTAGTATTGCTAGGAGCAATTGGAGTCCCATTACTTTATTACTTTTCCATAAAACAATAAATTATGAATCAAAGAATTAAAAAACAACTAGCGTATAACTCATTTTCTAACTTTATGGGAAAGAATAAATGGTCTAACGCTCAAGGCGGCCTTGCTCCAGATAGAGGAGGCGCATCCTCTGGTGGCAATAACACAACCTCTGGTGGCAATAACACAACCTCTGGTAGTAGTATGGTTACTTGTGATGGATGTCCTAATGGCTCTCCAGTAGGAAGTCAAGTTCCATCAGGAACGCCTTGTAGTTCATTGGGCCCAACCTGGATACCTACTGGAAATGGATATAATCCTTGTATTACTGTCCACCACCCAGTTTATGGTTGTCTGGACCCAAATGCAGATAATTTTAATTCAAGCGCAACAAATGAAAATGGAAGTTGCACCTATTCTTCCAATGCAGTCTATGGATGTACTAGTGCGCTTGCTGAGAATTTTGACCCAAATGCAAATATAGACGATAATAGTTGTACGTTTAGTAATGTAACTACTTATGGGTGTACTAATCCAGACGCGGATAATTATGATGAAAATGCTACGATAGAAAATGGAAGCTGTGCATTCGCCACAATATATGGGTGTACTGATTCAGCAGCTAATAATTATGATGAAACTGCTAATGCGGATGATAATAGTTGTACGTATGACACGGTATATGGTTGTATGGATAATATGGCCACTAATTATGATACGGCAGTAACCGTAGATAACGGAACTTGTGAGTTTCTTGCCCCACCTACTCCACCTGGAGGATATGGAAGTGGAGGATATGGAGGAGGAGGATTTCCTACTGGATATGGAGTTGGCCAAGGAGATATTTTTCCTCCAACTGGCAGCGGAATAGCTTTAGGTGGTC
>TARA_R110000824_G_scaffold255324_1_pt1 | contig 17944 bp, 20 predicted proteins | sample TARA_R110000824 | Tara Oceans TARA_R110000824 (sample SAMEA4397747) | marine metagenome | biome: Polar Biome; feature: [MES] marine water layer (ENVO:01000295) within the mesopelagic zone...; material: water (ENVO:00002006), including particulate matter (ENVO:01000060) such...
AAACCTCGTCCTCTTTTGCTAGGTCAACTAGGTCGAAAACTTCTTTGTTGCGATCATAAAGTTCGAGGTATTCATCGCTAGACATCATCTCTCTCATCTTCTTTTTGTCGTTAGAAGAATTAAGCTGTAATGATAGATGGTTAATAGTCATATCAAATTGCTTAGATAGGGCTATTCGTTTTTTGTCGTCCTCGCAAGAATGCATCTTGACATGAATGATGGACAAGAAGTCGAATGCGTAACCTTCATCTACTAAGATAGAAATCATAGGGCTGATCGGACGGTTTTAAATAAAGAGTCTAGGTCGCGGGTAGTCAGATTAGGATTAATGCCTACGTAGAGTCCATTGTAATGTAAGAAGGAGCTATTAGGATAGTCGCCCTTATCAAGGTGACGGAAAGCTGGGTTTATCGGTAAGTAAGATATTACCGGCCTAGTCTCCCACCCCGCGTCCTTTAGGGAGTGTTTGACTTGCTTAATGTCGCGGGGTCTTCTTGATGGGTCTAGAATAAGGGGCAAGCAGAAAGGAACGATGGCCGGATTAAGAGGGAGGAATTCATTAGGAACGTTATCACAAAAATATTTCCAAATCTTCTTCCTGTGCTTCTCGTGTATCTTATACTTTTTAGTGTCCAGAATCCCAAAGTAAGCGTGAATATCAGACATCCGGTAATTGGTCCCTAAGGTCTGGAATAGAAACGCTGGATCAATGTTCTGATTATTCTTTTCGTATAGATCTTTAAGCTTTGGGCTGTCTTCACCGAGGACTCTCGTCAGTCCATGACTGTGGATCATTTGCGCTGTTTGCTGAGACCTTCGACTCTTAGTGAAAAGCATTCCACCTTCTACGGAGCAAATTTGATGAGCCCAAAAGAAAGACGTAGAGCACATGTCCATAGTGTTGAGAACATGATACCCAGAGTAGGACCCCATTGTAGTCTCACAGAAATCTCCGAACAATCTAGCTTCGTAACGAGCAGCAATCCGGTGAAGATTAGCGATATCAGGAAGGTGTCCGATCAAAGAAGTGGGCCAAATGACTTTAACCTTGCCTCTGTACTTAGCGTAAGAGACTTCGCGCTCAAGTTTTTTATAATCAAACGAAAAATCATTAAGGTTAATATCCACCAAAACGACCTTGCACCCTCTCATGAGCCAAGGGGAGATAGAAGACGACCAAGTCGTTGAGGGGGCGAACACCACGACCTTGCTGGGGTCAATCTTGTCCTCTTGTAAAAACGTCTCAACTAAAAGATGATTAGCGGTAGACCCAGACGAAGTGGCGACAGTGAGGGCTCCCGTCATTACCTCCCACTCTTTTTCTAGCTCCTTTACTTTCGGGCCACAAGTAAGACGATTCTTACTATTCAGGATAAACCCCGCAACCTTCAATCGGTCGATCCATGAAAAATTATCTGTCTGCAAAGGGTATTTGTAGGGAGCCATATCAAGTTGCCATCAATGTTCTGGTCGCATCAATTAATGCTTCTTGAGGTATCCCAGAACAACCACCGTCTTGAGTGTCGCAAAATAAATTCAGATTTTGTCCTTTGTGGTTCATTGGGGCTAAGCAGTATGGGTTACTACTGTGTCCATTGTTCCAATTTGTCAACAAAGAAATTTGAGGGTGTCCGTATGCCCCCATCACCAATGAGAACCCGGAATCCGTTCCAATATAGAAGTCACACCCGAGAGCAGCTTTAACTTGGTCCATGAAAGATGATTCTCTCAGATCTGCCACTAACGTGTTAAGGTCGGGCTCACTAGGATGACCCAACCTAATTACCTTGTATCCTGAAGCTTCTAAGTTAGAGATAGTCCTCCTCCACCATCCAACGTCAGGGCTCCTGTGGTTATCTCTCCCGTAACCAGCAAAACAATGGATAGCTACTGTTTTATTTACTCTTTCGACATCGAACCACTTGTAGAGTCTTGGGAATTTGTCCCTTTTCTCCATCTCTTGAAACCTGTTTAAACCCACTCCAGACATGGCCCAAGTTTCCTCTACCATAGACCGGTTATTGTGCCACTGCTCAGATGCGTGTTTTGGCCTAACATCTATTTGAAAATCGCATTCTTCGAATATCTTCTTGTCGTTTTCCCCGAACCCCTCGTCAAAATCCGTAATGTGCGTCCTGTCGATGAGGGGATGGCCTAAGAAGAGAGGTTCAGCCTGAGAGCATTTCTTCATTATGGGAAAAATCTTATAGCTATTTGGAAACTCTTTCTCTAAAAAATTAAGAACAGGCAAAAACATTACCGAGTCACCAATTAGATCGGCTCTTGAAGACCACAATTTAAAATTTTTCCCTTCTTTTTTCATTTTTCGTTGATAACCCCTTCCCAATCAATAAGGGGAGCTACCCAAGGCTCTTGGCAATGGGTAGCTAACGAAGGGATTGGAGTATAGCAGGTAGAGCCCCTTTTTAAAAATTGTTCACACCCTGTATTGTCTGAGATACCAATTGAATGAAGGTCGTAGTCCCTGTCAAAAACTTTTTTCGACATTATCCATGAGGAACAAATAGAGGGAACCTGTCTCCAGTGTCTGCCGTTTGAGACTATGATTTTAGACGTTAGGTCTTTGTATAGCCCCCAGTGATCGCTTCTTCCTTCTAGGGTCATCGCGTATTTATCTAGATGGTCATAGAGACTTACGTAATCATTCCCTCCCACTTGATTAAATAAGCTTAATACCATCTCCCCCCAATAAGGCAAATGTAAGTAATCGTTTTCTAGAACATAAATGAGGGATGAATCGGGCAGCTTGTTTCCTTTAATTATCCTAGCAATTAAACTGGTAGACTTGCTTGACCCATCGTTTTCATAACTCTCTCCTTCGTAGGCATTAGTATCGATGAACCGAACTTTAAATTCCCGTCCCCACTTGTTCTCAAAGAACTTATGAGTGAAGTGATTGCTAAAATCTTTATCGTTTCCATCAAAGCATACCGTCAGTTGACACAGGTCAGGGTTCATTGTGGCTAGCAGGTTAGAAAAGACCTGTGAATAATCAAACCACTGAGGCCGATTATTGTTAACCTTATTCTGTGCCGTCTGACGGAAGTAAATATGGATACGGGAAAAACTCATTCTTCGCTGGACTCCTCGCCACTGTTCCAGAGGATGCTAGACTGGATCATCTTAAGTTCTTCCGGTTTGATAGGGTAGGTGTATTCCTCGTTAGGAAAAGACCCCTCTCTAACTTCTTCGACGTATTTAGAAATAGCAAGTTGAGAAAGTTCTAGCATTCCGTCAGCCCTAGTATCTCGACCGAATTTCTTCATAGAGACATCAGAGTTTCTCGCCGCTAGAATCTTCTCATTGAAAGAATCAAGTACTTGAGGGACGTAGTTCTTAGCAAAGAACGGTCTAAAATCTGGGAACAGGCCACATAAATCGTGGAAAATCATGAGTTGACCATCTACATCTGGACCGGCTCCGATTCCATAGACAGGAACTTCGAGCCCATTAGCTATCTGTTTAGCGGCTGGGCCAACGACCCCTTCGATCAAAATGAAACTTGCCCCTGCTTCTTCCATCCTCTCGGTATCGGTGATCAAGCTATTGAAAGAATCTATAGTTTTTCCTTCGCAACGATATCCCCCTTTGAGATTAATACTGGACTGAGGCTGGACCCCACCATGGGAACAGCACAAAATTCCCGCCTCAGAGATAGCTGAGATTCTATCCATTATCAATTCAGAGCTTCCTTCTAGCTTTACAGAGTCTGCTCCAGATTTAATAAATTTAACAGCCGTGCTAATAGCTTGCTCGTTTGAAACCTCGTAGCTCCCCATCGGAAAATCTCCAACCACGAAAGTATTGGGAGCACCCCTCCTGACATTCTCGGTCACCCGAAGCATTTCATCCAAAGAGACCGGGATCGTGGACTTGTGCCCACACTCTACGTTTCCGTAAGAATCGCCGCAAAGGATTAAATCTACTCCTGCTGACTCGGCTGATTTAGCTTGCCAGTAATTGTAACTGGTAATCCAAGTTACTGGGCTTTCGCCCTTCATGTCCCTGAGGTCATTTATTGTTTTTTTCATATTATTTCCAAGCTTCTTTTTTTTGCTCTTTCTCTGTTAAGTATGGAGCCATTTCGTCTAGCTGACAAGTTTTCCCGTCCCTTTTTGCTATGTTAGGAACAATTTTCTGGCCGATCTTACATTTCACATGGATTAAGACTGGCCCTGTCTGTTCGAAAGAATTCTGGATGCATTCAGATAGCTTTTCTTGATCGTCACACTTCAGATACTCTAGATCGTATGCCTCTGCGATTAATTTAAGATTTGGAAAGAATAATCCATTCTCTTCATCGGTTCCGAACCTTCGCCCACCAAAAAAGGCGTCCTGAGTGTTTCGGATCGAAAGATACCCTCCGTTATCCCACACAAAAATTTTGATAGGTAAATTATGGGCTCTGATAGTAGCCAGTTCTTGAATGTTAGTTTGCAAGGAGCCGTCTCCGGTAATCACGATTACGTTTTGATCTTGATCAGACAAAGCCACCCCGATAGACATTGGGAGAGCTGCCCCCATGCCCGCCTCTGCTCCATCGAGCAGAAATCTCTGCCCCTTCTTTAACTGAAGAGACTGAGAAGGAACGTAAATAGCGCTTCCTGCATCACTAACCACGGAAGTCTTGCCTCGAACGCTTAAGACGGAGTTCAAAACCTCCATAAACTTATAGAGATTGATTCCCTCTCCTTCTTTTTGGTCGAACTCTGACAAGCCCAATTGGGGCCACAGATTCTTCCAGTGAATACATTTAGTTGCCCATTTGCTATTCATTGTCTTCTATTGCTTTGAAAAAGTTAACGAGGTCGGACCAAATAACGGTCTCTTCTACTAGAGTGGTTCTATTTGAGTCAATGTCAACTGAAAAAATTTCTGAGCCACCAGCGAAAGTCTCTGGCAAGTATCCAACATGAGAGGTGTTTAGACAGGACCCAAGGACTAAAAGCTTATCACAGTTTTGAAGGGCGAAATTCCCCGCTCTCGTTCCCTTGATTCCAATCCGTCCGATATTCAGTCGGTGTTCAGGTAGTAGATCCACTCCGAGGAAGGTGGTAACAAAGGGGACTTTGTATTTCTTGATGAGTTTTTCAAAATCTTCACGGCAGTCAGCAGTATGTATTCCATTCCCAGCTAGGATCAGAGGAGCTTCGGACTCCATGATTTTTTGGAAAGTTGCCCGTATCTTATTTTTCCGCCAAGTCGCTTCCTTGTTCTGAAGAGGACCGTCCCAGTCAAGAGTATCTGGGTCAATCTCCATATTTGACACGTCAGCAGGGACATCGATCCACACAGGTCCTTTTCTACCCGTCATGCAAAGCTCAAAGGCTCGTTCAAGGACGTTCCTGATGTTCTCGGGCTTCCAAACAAAGAAAGTCTGCTTTACGGTCGATTGCACCATAGCAAGAATATTGTTCTCTTGAATGCCGACCTGACGAGGGCTGGAACCATCTACGATAGCGTTCATGGTCGTCTGGGCAACTGGGACGTTCCCGGATATAAAGAGGACGGGGGCAGAATCCTGCCAAGCAGAGAGTAGCCCTGCCATAGCATTGACACCGGCGATACCTGTAGTTGGAGAACAAACTGAAACTTTGTTCGTCATTTTGCTTTCTCCAAAAGCAGAATAACTAGCTCCAGCTTCAGAATGGTAAAAGATCCCTCTCATCTCCTTGTGTGAGCAAAAAGCATCTTGAATGGTCATCGCCCCCCCTCCCATTATCATATGGACTCTCTTTACGCCTTTCTCAGCTAAAAAATTAGCTATGTAGTCAGCTACCTTCATTTATAAACCTTATTTGTCATAATAAACTTTTTGCCCCTGAGGGTCGCTCCTCATGCAGAGAGTTTACTGTTTTTATTTACTATTTCCTTAATTATCGTGCCCACGTTAGGGTTAAACATCGAGTAATCTAACTTAACGGCTGTATCCTTGTTCCCTCCTCCGCTTTGGTGAAGGATTTTGACTATTTTTCCCCCTAGAAAAAAGGAGCCATCTTTTTCATGGATATCTTTCCAGCTTTTCCAAGTATTTAATCCCCACTCTTTAATAATGTGGGGTGGGTCATTAGCAGGATCTCCCTCATCGGAGTTGGCAGATGCTCCGTAATAATAATATCCGTCAAGAGGGTCGAGAATCTTGTTCCTTAAATTTGAGCCGTGGAACAGGATATTCATCATATTCTGGTCACACATCCAGAAAGACTTAACGCCCCCGAACTGATCAACTATCTGCTGGTTAAGCTTGGCCCACTCCATAAGGAAAAGTTCTGAATTAGTACACAAACATCCACAGGAAACATACCTTCTGTTCGGCAAGTCCCAAAGCTCGCGGGGCCGATTTTGCCTTTCGTCACTACCTTCGTTATCCGCATTATTTAAACTAGAACAAACGTCATAATCCATCTTTAGTATTCCGTCAAGACTGCCAAGAACTAAGGAGTCTGAGTCTAGGTGGCAAACGTAATCGGCCCCACTATTATTTTTCGCATCTAACATTAGATAGGGCAAGGCGTTAGAAAGATCAACTCCGTTTTCTTCGTGGACCCGCTTTATGTCTTTAGAGCCATAAACTACGATGTCCTCTTCTGGGTTAAAATGTCTGAAAGTAGAAACAAGTTTTTTAGTACCGAACCTGTCCTGTAGGTGGTCGTCACAATATGTAGAAAAAATTATTTTAGTTGACATATGATCTTAGTTCCTGCTCTTAACCGTTCTCCTTATTCCTTCTTCGATGCAAGTATTGTCTTTCCATCCAATATCCTTTAGCTTTTTGTTGTCACCTACCCATTCCATGTTAAATCCGTTAGGATAGGTATCTGTCAAGAGTACTCTCGAAACAGAACCAGTCTCCTTCGCTATAGTTCCCATTAAAAACCCCATTGAAATCCCCGTGGAAGAGCAGACATCGTATATTCCCGCTTCGTTTTTAACTATGTGTTCTATGGCAGAAACGAAATCATCAATATAAAGGTAGTCAACCTTATTCTCGCTCGGGTGAGTAATAATAGTTTCTCCCGACAACATCTTATCTATTGTAGACGGGACGAACCTATTACTCCTGTCTCCGGGTCCATAAATCCACCACGGGACAGCAATAGACACTTCGATTCCGTCTTCTTTACCCATCGAAAGAAGTATCTCGTCAGCGACTCTTTTTGATGTTCCGTAATTATTAATACCAAATCGAGGATACCTCCAAGAAGAACTTATCTGGATAAACTTTTTTAAACCTTTTCTTTTCGCAGCGGAATACAGCTCTATGCAGGTTTTTATGTTCTCTACCTGACTACTGGAATTTAAGTCTTTATTATTATTGCCGCCGCCCCACCCAAAATTAACAACAGTATCAACCTCTCTGCTCTCTAGGCTATTACTTATTAACCCGTGGCGGTTCTTCGTGCTGAGAGTTTCCGTCTTAACGAGCTTCGAGAACCTGTTAAGAGTTGCTGCTCCCAAGAACCCGGAAGTTCCAGTTATTACTACTGATTTCATTATAAGTAAGATCTATATAGCAGATGGTTAAATTTACCCAAGTTAGAAGCTACGTAGTCAGGTAGATCAGGGTATTTGTGCCCGACGAGTCGAAGCTCGTCATCTTTTGCTCCCTTGGCCCATGACCCAGCTTTCCTCTTGATCTGATTTCTGATCCATTCTTCATTTTTATACTGTTCTCCGACTTCATTATAATGGGCAAACCATTTCCATTTACGGACGATGTTCGCCGGGATTCCGACACTGGAGAAGTGCCATCCTGCATCTGGGATTCGAGTGACTTCCTCTCCGTTTCTTGCATCTCGGTATTTGTAAAAGTTAGTGGTGATCCAATCGTAACGCATTAACATCGCGTCTCTGCTTTTCCTGCCATAAAGGTCTAAGCAAAAGAATCGATAGCTTGATTCGAAATTAACAGGGTCCTTGAGACCCCCATCTAAAACGAGATTAAGTTGATCTGAATTTGTTACTTCGTCTAAATCAGAGAAATGAAGAATGTCGTCAGACTTAGGATTGGGAATAGCTGCAAATAGATTCTCGCGAGCAGCCCAATCGTTCACGAAAGCGTTATCGTGAAAAGAATCTTTAACTACGTAAATGATACGGTCAGAGAATTTAGAGAACTTCTTGATATCAAAGAGGAGGGGTTTCTTGACCAAGCTATGGCTATACTCGGATTCGATAATAATAAACTTGTCAATTGCCCCAGCAAGCTCTTCTAGTCTAATCTCTAGGAGATCGTCTTCTCCCGAATACATTGTTAAATCATAAATCATTTTATTTTACCATCCAGTCTTTTACCATGTATCGGATTTCATCTTCGAAAACGCTCTTGAATTTGAACCCAGTATTTAGTAGTTTCATGCTTGATAGAGAATATCCATTATTGATGGTCTCTCCTTCGACCTCGATGATTGAAGACTTAGGATTGTTCTTTGCGCAAGTCTCTGCTACTTGCATTACGGTTCGGGTTTCGTTTACCACGTTGAAAATTCCAACATGCTCTTCTGAAGAAAGCCAATGGGCCGCTCTGGCAACGTCTTCGATTCCGACTAAGGGCTTTAGAGAATCGCCGCCAAAGACTTTTAGCTGCTTGCCTTGTGAGGCTAGTTTGGAAAAGAGGTTCGGTAGAATCTCTATTCTCATAGAGTGATTAAACCCGTAGACACTGCCGAGACGAAGGATAGAGTGGTTCTTTCCGCTTTCCTGAATGTCTTTTTCGCTCTGGAGCTTGGATGTACTATAGGCTAGCATTGGGGAAGGGGCGTTCTCCTCATTGATTTCCAAGAGGGTCTCTTTTAGCCCTTCAAATACTACGTGGGTAGAAAAAAAGACTATCTTTGCGTCAGATCTCATAGAGGAGAGGAGGCTTCTCGTCCCTAGGGTGCCGACCCTAGTAATCTCCGCATCTATCTCTGGAGTGGACTGAGCCTTCGTCTGAGGAACCGCAGTAATACCCGCACAATGAAAAACGATGTCAGCTTGAGAAGCAAGGTCTCCGATATCCAGAATGTCCCGTTGAAAAAACTTTGCTCCCCTGAAAGAACATTCAGCAACTGAACCGGCGATAAATCTCGAATCAGTGACGACTACCTTGTCCTTTTGATTAATTCTAAGCTGACCTAAGATTTCAGACCCTACGTAGCCAAGCCCACCAGTTATAAGGATGTTTTTCATTTTAGTGGATTTATCCATTCGCCTCCATACCAATCGTTCTTCTCCATTATGTCTTTTTCATAATTATAAGCCCCGATGATACAAACGTCAGTAGGGTTTTCTTTAAAGTACTCTAAACTTTTGATTTCTGCATTTGTTCCCGGAGCGAACTTCCCAATTTTAGCATCGCTCTCCTCGACGACCATATCAATGTATTCGGTAATCTCAAAATACGAAGCGAGAAGAGTCATCTTGGCGGGCCAGCCGTAAACAGCTATAGTTCGCCCATTATGATGGTGGTCTTTCAGGATAGCAACCAAGGCCGTTCTAACCGCTTCTATTTCGTCCATGAAATCTAGATAAACTTTGACCCCGAGTAGTCCAGCTTTTATCTCCTCAATGAGGAACTTTCCTACAGAGCCGTCTTCCTTAATCTGCTTATTAGAAGACTTCTTCACGTAGCCCCGAATAGAGCCCATCTGAACATCAACATGTTCGACTTTGAATAACTCTAATCCAAAGTTGCCTAAAAAAGATACAAGCGGACTCACTGCAAACATGTGCTTGTGCTCGAAGTAAGCTTGGCCGAAATCCTTGTTTTTAAGCGTGTCTAATAAATAGGCATTCTCAAATACGAATACTCCATCTTTCTTGAGGACAGAGCTAACTCCTAATACGAAGTCCTCGATGTTATCTAGGTGAGCGAAGCAGTTTGTGCATGTTACCACATCTGCCATTGGACTGACCTCTTTATAGATAGCGGCCATAGAGCTGCCGAAGAACCCTTTATGAGTGGGGACTCCGTCAGCGATAGCTTTATCAGCAATGTTCTCTGCTGGCTCAATCCCGCAGACGTTAAAATGTCCAAGCTTTTGAAACTCCTTTAGGAGCAGTCCGTTGTTAGAGCCGATGTCGAGGATGCTTTTCCCCTCGCCAACTAGATCGGTAATGGTAGCAGCAAGCTCTTTAAAATGAGGAGTGAGATTCGGAGGAGTCTCATACATGTAATCCTTAAACAAAATTTCTCCGCTAACCTCGTATTTTAACTGGACCGAATGACACGATTCGCACTTAAAATAAGCGAGGGGGGCGGTGAACTCTTGGTCTCTGGTAACAATAGTGTCTCGAAATGCGTTCGCAAGAGGACTATCTCCAAAATTAAAGATTTCAGCAACGGCATTACTATGACACAGGCGACATTTACGAGCCTGACTGTAATCTTCAGACATCATACTTGGTCCTGAAAGATAATTTTCAAGTCGTGACTGAACCTAACAGTGTCTTCTTCGTAGCTATCAGAGTCACGAGGGAGCTTGGAGAAACAAAAGAAAGTAGTCGCCTCTGGCATCCACATATAATGCTCTACCATTTTAGCGGTTCGGTGAACGTCTCCAGCTCTCAGAGTGGTCAATACTGGGCGGGAGTCACTCCCGGCGGGTCTTTCGTAAATATCCACCTGACCGTTGGTTACGAAGATGGTGTGTTCGTCATTCTTGTGGTAATGAGAAGCCCGCCCATTATTAGCTTCCGTAGAAATACCTGAGACGGAGCCTACTTCGCAGCTCTCCATTAGCATTTGGATAATGCCCCGGTCGTCTTGGTGGCGTGGGAGGTCTTTAATGTTCTTGGTCATGTCGCTTATTATGGTTCCTTTTCAGTTCAAAGTCAACAAGTTAATGAAAAAACTTTGAAAAGGAAGTTGTTAATGCTGATTTGATTTTACTCATGAAAAAACCATCTATTTTTTGTCCCGTCCCTCACTCCTCCCCCAAACCCTTTATCGCCAAGATGGAGAACGTTGATAGGAAGCTTACCAACGTGTCTTACGTCAGGGTGGAATTTTTTGAGAGTTAAAATATCTGATTCTTCTAATTTACCATTTACACAAAAGGTGTCCTCTAGGTTGCCGCTGAGTTTATTAGAGTTCAAGCTGAAGATCTGAGTAAAACCGCACCCGAACCCCTCGATAGATTCGAAGTCTTCCTGTTTTTTCTTCCCGCTGTATAGAGCGATCCAATCTTTGAATGTGGGGATGAAGGTTCTAGTGACCCCATACATCTTATCTTCACTTAGCCCACTAAGTCCGAGCGAGCTTCTGAAATTGTCTGGGTAAATGATATCGGGACTTCCCGCGACAATCCAGTCCTTATGTTTGAGTTGAGATAATCCGGCATTGAAAGCCGAGTTATTATCGAACTTCGCTCCGTTCGCAAAAAACTTATCGGTGCAGTAGAAATCTACCCCATTACGAGAACAGACCTTCTGGGTTTCTATGTCATCCTCAGTAGTGACAACCAGAATATTATCAAAATGCTTCTTGTTATAAGGTAGGCAAATAGCTAGAATGTCAGAATACTTATACTCTGGAGTGTTTACGCACCCAGTAATAAACTCTAGTTTCCTATTGCCCTTTCCTTGGATGACCTGTTTGGCTTTTTCGATAAAAATTTCTGAGCTTCTCGGGATAGCTAGGCTCCCTTCGGAATTAAGACCTTGATGGAAAGAATGGTAAAAGGGGCCAGCAAAAGTCGTTCCCAGCCCGAGCTTGATTCCGTTGTTTACCCATCCATGCTGGGCGTTGCCGGTATCTGATATCTCTTGATCTGTCAACGGGTGAAACTCGATGGGGTAAGAGAGGCATACGAAATGCCCTCTCTCTTCGCACTGCCAAGTCAGTTCTTCTCCGATATCCCCTCTGGGGGTCTCTGTGAAGGTTGGCTTCCCCAGTTTAAGGTAAAGCTCTTTTGAGAAAGCACAAGTAGAGAAACCGGCATATGGATGGTTGGGGATTCCGTTCTTTAGAATATGAGTAGACTGCTGGGAGATTCCCCACATCGTATCTTTATCCTTGATCTTGTCGAGGACCTTGAAGATCGCTTCCTTCTCTAGGGGGATGGCGTCAGTGTCGAAGAAGAAGAAGTAATCAACATGCTCTAAGAGGGAGTTGACGTATTGGTTAATCACGGCTCCGTAAGAAACCCCTCTCTCAAAAGGGGCCTCAACGTGATTAATCGGGAGATCGTAATAACTGAAGACTTTCTTCTGCCATTCTATAATGTCCTTGCTTCTGTTGTTCCCGAAGAAGGTAGAGATGGCAACCTTCTCTCCGTTGTAATCGAATAAAGTGATATTGTTCATAGAATTTTACTAATGGTCTCTTCAATCGGGGTGAATTTTAAACCCCAAACATTCTTGTCTGTATTTGCGATATTTATGTTGCAGTCTCCCTCTCTTCCCTTCTTTTTCTGAAACGAGTAAAGCTTACGTAAAGTCTGTCCGACTTTATCTGCCACTTCGAGAACGGTTCTCCCTCTCCCTGTACCTACATTATACGCCCCGTTTGCAGCCGTCCCAATAGTAAATTTACAAATAGATTCAGCAACATCTTCGACATCAATGAAATCTCTTTTTTGCTGCTCGCCGTCTTCTCCGTCGAAAATATCAATAAAATGATTAGACCGAATCTTGTTTACTAAATTGGGTAAGAGTCTCGCTTTCTGAAACGGGGTCTCTGGTCCCGGACCTATCGCGTTAAATATCCTTAAATTGGCATATGACAACCCATATTCTCTCCCGTAATGCTCTATGAGATTCTCGCAAAGGACTTTGGAAAGCCCGTAAAAACTTTTAGGTTTCAGCTCGTCTGTCTCCTTGCAGTCTGAGTTGTTTCCGTATACAGAGCAAGAAGAAGCGAATACCAACTTGGGGACTTTGAACTTTCTAATCAGCTCAAGCAGCCTAAATGTAGCGACCGTATTATTCTGAAAATAGTCATCCAACTCCTTGTCACTTCCCTCTACACCGGCCAGTGCCGCTAAATGGACGACGACATCTGTCTCTTCGTAGAAAAGGGGGTCGGAGTCTGGAGAGTTAAGATCATGCCCAAGAACGGAGTCTAAGGAGATGGTTACGTGACCGAGTTCACCTAATCTTTTTGTGACCGCTGTCCCTATGTAGCCTTGACTTCCTGTTACTAAGATTTTCATCCTATATGTCTCTCGTAATGATATTTATCGAGTTACGAAATCTGAATGGTCTTTTTGTCTAGTAGTGGGGCAGATTGATCTTTAGTTGATAGAATCGTACTTATTTTAATGGGCCAATGAATCCCAAACGACTTAAAATAAATTGAATCTTCTGACCCTTTGTTGTAGTAATTCGTACATTTGTACATCACGGTCGCAGTGTCAGATAGACATTGAAATCCGTGAGCGAAACCTTCCGGTACGTAAATTTGAAATCCCTCTGTGAGGGTGTATCCCTCCCATTGGCCATGAGTTGTGGAATCTTCACGCATGTCAACAGCAACGTCAAAAATTGTTCCTGAAATCACATGGATTAGTTTCCCTTGATCCCAAGGTTTCTTCTGTCGGTGGAGACCTCGCACCACTCCTCGTCTAGACACAGAGAGATTATCTTGAACAAACTTAGTACCACCGGGGAAAACCCCAGCAGCTTCGTATTGTTGGTACTGAAAAGTCTCACTAAAATGTCCTCTTTCGTCATTGAACTCTTCCAATTCAATGATAGATAGGCCCAGCACTGTTTTTTTAATTTCCATAAAGAGTATATAGACGGAAAGAGTTCTTGTTTATCGATATTTGATTTATTATGGGGTTTAGATGTCTAAAAATAGGAATCCAAATTCCTTCTTGGATTTCACCTATACCGGGCTCTTTTCTTCTATCAAAGATGTTAGTTACCAATGTTCTTCTTGAACGGAGAGGTTGCCAGACAGATTCCTTAACATTCTTCATTGAGAACCTTTTCAATGTGATCAATATTTCCTTGAGAGATTGTAGGGGCACAACCGAGAAAGAAGACTAAGTCAAGAACCTTGTTACTCTCTGGATATTGTCGATAGTCCCCAAGATGTTTATAACCGGGATGCATAAGGAGGTTGCCCGCGAAATAGTTCCGTGTCTGAATCCCGTTTCTCTCTAGTTTGGCTACCAGCTCTTTCTTAACGCTAGAGTCGGCACACGTAACAGGAACTCCGAAAGGAACCCACTCTGAAGCCTCAAGCTTGCGAGCGGTAGAGACTTCATAGGGCGAGTCAAGAAGGATCTTAGTGATCTTTTTTGCATTCGACTGCCGAGTGTCAAGGATGTAGTCCAGTTTCTTTAATTGTTCAAGCCCAATGGCTCCTTGGAGATCTAGAGGTTTTAAATTATAACCGATGCGATTGAACACATACTTGTGATCGATCTGAGTATCAGGGAAGTCTGGTAACCAGTTGCTGAATCGTTTCCCACAGGAACCGTTAGGAAGAAGGTTGCAGGTCCCGATGCACCAGCAGTCTCTTCCCCAAGTAGCGTAGCTGCGAGCGAGACTTACGATCCGTGGGACGTTAGAGCTAACCATTCCTCCTTCAAGAGTGGTGATTTCATGAGCTGGATAGAAAGAACATGAGGACGCTACTGCATACTCGTTCAAAAATTTTCCGTTCCACTTTGACCCCAAGGAATCGCAGTTATCCAGAAGAAGCTCCATTCCGTAATCGGAGCAAAGCTCAAGAAGAGAATCCATATTGGGGGGATTTCCCAATACCGGAGAAAGAAAAACCGCTTTCGTTTTATCTGTAATTCGCTGGTCAGCTTCTCCAATGTCGAAATTAAGGGTATCCCACTCAATATCTAGAAAGATCGGAACTAGTCCGTTCTGAACGATTGCGGAAGTGGTAGTAGGGAACCCTACTGCGGAGACAATAATCTCATCTCCGTCTTTCCAACCGAAGTGCTCTTTACAGGCCGCAATAAGAAGTAGGTTTGCCGAAGAGCCTGAATTAGTGAAAAAGGAGGCTTTTTGACTGATTTTACGTGAGAATTGTTTCTCAAAGCGAGCACAAGTTTCGCCACTGGATGACCATTTTCCGAATAGTAATTCTTGAATAGCTGCGGTGAGTTCGTTGTCGTCGAACAATGCTCCAGAATAGTAAACTTTGTCGTCCGGGGAATTGAGGTTATGGCAGAAACGGGGAACATTACCATGTTTCTTTTTGAGCCCAGCAACAAATTGCCCAATCTCTTCACGAATTTCATCCATTTTTTAGCTTTTGATAAGTTTTATTAATGCCCTCTGCGAGGCCAATTTCTCCATAGCTCACCATTGAAAGGCGGGAGCCATCTCCAGTATACTGGCGGTTAACCCCTTCAAAGTCAACTTTTATTTCAGTTGGCTTTTCAGAACATTGGTTAATGAGATCAGCAATCTCAGAAAATTTAAATTTATTTTGATAAACCGTATTGATCTCTTCATATTCATTGTGTTCAGATGTGTCCAAACTGACCGTATGAAAGATTAGTCTGGCCAAATCTCCCGCATAGAAGAAATCGAAGAGTGTATTTCCCCAGATTTCAATTGGCTTACTCTCTAAAGTCTTTAGGATACTAGCCTTAATGAATCGATTACTTTTTTCGAGATGACCGAATACGTTAAAGATTCGCAAATAGATCACTTTAGGATTCCCTTTTGCCCGCTGATGATTAACCTGTTTAGCTAACGAGTAAAAATTTGGGAAAGGAATCTGAGGAGTCTCTTCGTGAGAGTTAATAATATCTTTCTCTCGATCCCACTCAGCCCCAGAGCCGAACAGGATTAATTTTTTATAAGTATGGCTTAGGGCTAATAAGTTTTCCTGCATCAGGACATTCTCGTAGAAATTCTGAGCTGTATCTGGTTTAAGGAGTCTCCCTTCTCCAGACATTCCACAATGAATTACTGTATGCGGGAGTTCTCTCTCTAAGCACTCTCTAAGCTGATTGATGTCGCTAATGTCGCATACGTCCCGATCTACTGATTTGAGTTCGAGGTTGGGAAAGCTGTCCCGAGTCTCGCTATATTCTTCAGCGATTGACCTAGCAACGAAAGAACTTGCTCCTAGTACTAGTATTTTTTTATGACTGGGTTTCACTTGTCTATTCTTTCGTATATTGCCATTTCGTGTTCGTCATTTACCTGAATGAGCTTGAAGTCTTTGTGTTTTTCCCTAACAATAGTCCCTTTGACATGAAAGTCGTCACAGAGGATTTTTGTTTTGGTTCTGTCAATTTTTTCAAACTGCTGTAGCATCTGAATGGGGCAATCAGATCCGTCAAGGAAAATCAAGTCAAAAGAACTGTCGATGAGTTCTGATCCGTCCTGACAAAGAAAGTCTACATTAATATCATTCCTTAAGCACTTAGTAATCTTCTTGCTAGTCTCGATGGCCTCTTTGTCCACGTCGCAAACAATTAGTTGACCGCCATTCTTCTGAAGATAGTCGCACCAAAACATGCTGCTCCAGCCATCCCCTTTTTTCCCTTCCATTGTTGGGGTCCTAGAAGTCCCAATCTCCAAGATTTTTACTGGGGAACTTTTATCGCGAAACTCTTCCAAGCATAAACGGAAAACGAAATCTCTGTGGTGGGCGTAATTGTAGAAGATATTTAGATAGGGGAAAGTATCGTTCCCTGACATTCCTAATTTTACAATCTCTACATTGAGAACCCCCGATGAAGAACCCGTTCCGCTAGAATTGTAAACCTTGAACTCTTGCTCCTCTGGCTTTTCTGTTGGCAAGATATGTTTTAACTCTTCTCTTGCCCATTGGTCGAATTCGTGGAGGCTTACTACCAGCTTGGGAGCTGAATAGATACGGTTATTATCTAAATAGTGAGCAAAGAACGAGTGGCGAAAATTATCCGGCAAAATGATATTAGAGTCAATCTCCACTACCCAGTCGTCCTGTCGGAGAGTGTCTAAGCTTTTATCTACCGTTACCTCGTCGAAATGTTTACTGTTATTATTTATACAGAAATTTAAAAGATCTGGACCGAATTTGTTTTTTATAATAGCTTTAAGCATGATCTATGTGTTTGAAGTCAGCTTCGTGATTGAAGCAATGAAAGCCGAATGGCCAATTATCTTTCCCTGAGTCAAAGAGTTCTCTGGTCATTGGGTCAACCGCGAACTCGTCACATTGTCTAAGAGTGGGAGGGGTTATGATCCCGCTCCCGAAGCCAAAATAAGTAAAGAATAAGTCTTCCATAGGAATCCTAAAGTCGTCCCTGCCTAACTCGCAGCATCTTAAAAAATTAAACGCCTTACATATCTGGACCATCTTCTCTCTTTTTCGAAAAGAAAATCCTCCGTTGCCGATATTTACATTTGAATAGGGTGGGGAAACGACCAACTTTTCTAGGTCATCAGAAGGAGAGATTACTCCAACTCCAGCCTGATGTTGCCAGTGGGGAGAGACCCAGTCAAACTGATTTCCTATTGCAAACTCCTCCCATCCATCTTTGATTAGCATCCCGTCAGGTTGTAGGGTTAATACGTATTCGATATGCTCTGGGATGCGGATATAGAGGTCTTGGATACAGAACTTGGTGTATTCTTCGAGGCTAGTGATTTCGGGGATCTTAATAATTTCAATCCTAAGCATTTCTAGCTGGTCTTTAGACATCCCCCCTAAGAAATTCGTATCGTCATGAATAAAACAGAATACGGGGAAGTTGTACGCAGAGAAAGACTTGAAAGAGAGGATCGCCGCAAAGTCTTCTAGAGTGTTGATGTGCCTTTTCCTGCCGTCAATAAAAACCCCGCAGACGGAATCGTCCCTCTTTGGATTTTTGAATCGGTGGGAGAGAATGTAGTCACAAACGTCCCGGATAAGAGAGAAGTCTTTTCGCGGGCGATCTTTGTGGAGGAAAGGTAGAGTTTCAGTTTCCATTCGATGGCCCTTCCTTAGCTCTTTCCTTAATTAGAGCTTCGAGTCCATCAAGTCTTTTTA
>TARA_R110000824_G_scaffold239626_2_pt1 | contig 17939 bp, 7 predicted proteins | sample TARA_R110000824 | Tara Oceans TARA_R110000824 (sample SAMEA4397747) | marine metagenome | biome: Polar Biome; feature: [MES] marine water layer (ENVO:01000295) within the mesopelagic zone...; material: water (ENVO:00002006), including particulate matter (ENVO:01000060) such as......
ACAGGGCAACATTCAGATCCTTGTAGATCACCATGCCCCACACGAGCAGATCATTGTTTGCGATAAGGGTGAGATGGGTTATGCGACAGCGCACGCGATGGGCGAAGCAACCGAAGACGGCGGCTTCCTCCGACACTCCTCATCCAGCTATGACGATTGGCATGGTTGGTTGCGTTGGGCCGGGCAGTTCATTACGTACAGCCCGACATCGATTGGATTGCTTCAGGATGTCACTCAGGACATCGTAGCTCTCTAAGAGGTCTTCCTCCCTTCCCAGGACCAAGGGGGGTCTAGTGCATGCTAGGCTCCCCTTTTTTTTAGGATTTTTTTATGCAGCAACACCAGACAGCAGATTTTGAAACGAAAACGCCCGTTAAGAAGGATCTCCCTCCTATGACTGCGGATGCAACATGGTTCCCGGGTGCGCTTCCACGGGAAACAATGAAGAGCCTAAAGAGGCTTGATAAGAGATTAACGCTTAAGTGGAGCCCCCGACTAGAATGTTGGGAGGTTTGGCATGAGCGAAACTTCAAGCAGTATTGTTTTTATAGGCACATGTCTCACAATGGGGGCTTTCGCCCAGCAGACAGATCGCTTATTATGGAAGTTACACAGAGAGCAATGTGGACGCCAGAGGGCCAAGAGATGCTACGCAATCAAATGAGAGAGGCGCACTATGCGGCGTCAAACTCCGAAACAGGCCGCGACCCCGATAAGGTGCAGTTTAATATTAAGAAGAGGCAGGAGAGATGAACCGTGGAGAAGCCGAGACGCTTTTACGTTTATTGCTTGGTGACAGCAGTAGCTCTGTGTGGAGTGACACGGAAATTCGCACCCTTTTAGATCGAGCGAATGCACGCATGTATAGGCGGGCTGTGATGATGCACCCGTCTGTGGCCAACGATAAGGTTGGGTATTCATACCCCAAGGCGTCTGAGGAGATAAGCCTCGGCACAGACATTGGCTCAGCGAGTGTGAATCAATGGATTAGCATTGAAAAGGTGTTCTGGAAAAACGAGAACGCAGACACCTACAGAGACCTCCCTGTTGTGCAGTTGGATGAGCTTGAAGAGCTTGATGGCTCAAGTTTTGTGAGCTATGATATCGACGCGATTATTCAATCGCTACATCCAGAGCAGTATTTCTGTGTGTTTCGGGCAGGGTACGATCAGATGCTTGTTCGTCCAATACCAGGCAAGAACATTACGATTCGCATCTACGGCACGCAAGACCTGTCAGAGACGGCCTTAAGCGGCGGCAGTGCCAGCACAAAATTGATGGGCAACCACTTTGGGCACCTGCACGAGGCTGTGGTGCATGACGCGGGCTACCTTGCGACATTTAAAGACCAGTCCATGAGAGAAGAGTTTAAGACGCAACGAGATGAGGTGTTGGGCCTAGCGGTAGACCAGCCCTTGATTACACGCCGGACAAACTAATGGCACAGCAGCATAAATCAGGGCAGACGTTCAATCAGACCATGCGTCTTAGTATGGGTGTTGAGGCAAACGAGTTCGGGCTCATTGTTAATATGACCCCAACTGCTGTCGGTTTAGAGCGTAGGCCGAATATCATTCCCCTGGAGATGTCGTTTGCATACCCGACAGTAACAAGCACTGACGCTGATGACTTACACCAAGTCGGTAAATACGACACAGAAATAGACCTTACTGAGCCGGGCATGGAGGCAGCGTACGGAAGTAGGCTTGCTAGCACATTCACACATTACAACAGGGTAATGGAGGGCATAGACTGCGAGATAATCAATGGCAGGATTGTGGCGCTTCACCTGACGCGCACAGGAAGCACAAAGAACCTAGTCATGGGCTACACATGGCATTGGCCAGGAGACACGCTGCTGGGGTCAGACACTATTATCAGCAGCGGCGGCATGCATTCTGATGTGGCAATACTTGAGACAGACTTTGGCAATGGCGCACAGGCTTACGGGACCCTTGGGCAGTATCACGCTGCACGTTATTGGGATCGCCGCATAGTTCGCTCACCAGACGTGTTTATGATCGCTGGATACGGTGTTGGTGGCGACAGGTTTGGTTCGTCGGTTGACTCAAAGACAAAAGAAAACGACAGCATACCCATCTGGAATGCAACCAACCTGCTTATGGACCAGTATCCAACGGATGTCACATACGGCTCTGATGGGGCATCTATACCCAGAGTAGACGCCAGTTCGCAGTACTATATATCGCACGGCCCACGGGAGGCCATGGCGCATGTAGACCGGCTTGGGCAAACGCTTTGGTATGGCTTTAAAAACATTCGCTACGAGTTTGACGGCGTAGCACCAGCAGCACGTCTCTTAATCGATGCCACAGATGTTTCCTTTAGCCCAGGTGACTCTGGCGTTATCTTGCGGCCATTTGATATTATGATTAGTGAGGAGCTTTTACCGCAAAGCCTTAATCTCATTGGGCTTTTCCCCCTTAACCAGGGGGCCTCTTCGAGCGACGAGATTGTCGGCATGGCAGAGGGTAGTGGCGGGACAGTGATTTTTACCCGCAACTCCATACAGTCGTTTAACGGAATAGGCAGCGACAGGACTAGCGGTAGCGTTCGGATTCTAAGTCAAACCGTGGGAGCTAGCTCAAGGCACAGCATTAAGGCAGTAAACAACAGCGTTTATTTTGCGAACGACAATGGTCTACATGTTTTGAGGGACGGAAACCCGTTGCGGATTAGGGCTTTTGACAAGTTGTTCCAAGAAGGCGTTGTTGCTGACCGTGGCCCATACAGCGAGTATCAGGGTGATGCCGATGGCTCACCTCCAAGTCAGACGGAAATGGTTAAAAACGAGACATGGAAGTGTCAGCCTTGGCAAAACTACAAGGTGGATAAGTTCAGGCTAGATCGGGCTGTTGCAGGTGTATGGGAGGAGTTGTACATCTTGTTCTGCTCAATGCCATCACATGACGTGGGTGACGATAACCGGCTCGCGCTTGTGTACAACACAGTAACCGGAGCCTCCACAGTGTGGCTTTTGCCAAAAGACATGGGGGTCCGAGGGTTTGCGTACAACGGGGACTACCCCACGCCGTTTGTTATGACTCGGTATGGGCTCGCAAAGTTCGACAGCGTGACTGGGCGAGATGTTGGGTGGAAAACGTCTGGGACCGGGGCAAGCAAGACAACCGTGCCCGAAAACACCGACTTCCCATACCCGGCAGTGCTGATGCAAAGCAACATGATGCCCTCTCACGGGGTGACTGGGTCAACCATAACGCCGGACGTTAATATTACACACACCATGCGCGTGGACTCTAGTGTCGACGATGATCTAAAGATAAGGCTTCAAATGTGGAGCAATGTTGCGGACTTAGCAGCAGCGCAGGCCACGTTAGACACGAACCAGTTCTCCACAACGGACATTGGGACCTTGGACGGGCTTTTTAAGGGGACTTTTTCGTCTTGGTTTAAGGAGGCGACAAACTCTGGTGGGTCTTATGCGTACTACGCAAACTCGTCTGGCGGATCTGTTTCGGAGCGCACGATAACGCGGTACTTCTCTGGGGAAGTGGTGCGAACGTCCACTGGACGAACCCATAGCCAAGGGTCGATGCACAAGTTCCAGATGCACACGCTAAACCCCATCACCATACACGACGTCAACACTCTCATACAAGTCGCAGCTACCAAAGGCAGGCGACCGTGACGCACTTTCTGTTCCGGCGAAACTTGGAGAGGTCCATGGGGGGCCCGGCGGTTTCTAGGCCAGAGGTGTTGCCTGGTCAGCCGCTACAAGCAATTATGAGTAGCGCGAACATGCAGGGTGGCGATGTTATTCAGCTTGGCCCGTATGTGTATGTGATACCGAACGGCATCACGGTGCCCGCGTATGTAACGCTAAAGGGCGTGCCAAATCAGACAAGGATCGTTTTGCTTTTTAACGACGACTCACCCGTATACGGACCAGTCGTTACGGTAGAGGGAAACGGCAGAATACAAGACTGCTCTATAGACTTTGACCTTACCAAAAACGGTGCGCTGAGCGGCTACACCTTTGCCAAGGACGGGCTAGCGTTTACCACGCCCTCAGGCACATCGAATGTGGCGTCTACATATAACAACTCGGTTGTCAAGTTAAATGGCGCACGGGCAAGAATACAAGACTGTCGTATCCTGGCTGGCGTGCGGCGCGGCATTGTGGTGGCAGCAGACCAGGGGATAATCCTTGGGAACGAGATTGAATACGACGAAACAAACAACAACGCCGCAGTTTATCTTGAGGACACAGTGAAGCACTGCGTGGTGTCTTCCAACATTGTGCTGCCTTACGACTCGACAGAGAGCGAGATTTCAGTCAAGACAGGATTGGATAATGTTGTTATTGGAAACCTTGCGACATTGGTCGAAAGAGCGTAGTTTAGAACACGGAGAATATTATGGCAAACTGGCCCGTATCACTTACATCGCTAACAGAAGGGACGATCATCAAGGCCAGTGACCTTGAGGGCAACTTCGACAAGCTTCGCAACGCTGTCAACACGTTGCACGACAGGTTTTCTACATTTCAGTTTAATTGTTTTCTCCACAAGTCGGTGCCAAAGATTACTAACGGCGTTGGTAGTGCTCAATATGTGCATCACGTTCTCAGTGACTTTAAGGCGCCAGCGAACTTAGCAGCGGCTCCTTTGCTGCCTGGTACTGACCAAGAGGCTTTGGCGAATGAAAAGCGTGTTGTTGCCATGTTCCAGCTTCCAAGCTGGGCTCAGGCGGTGCGCTTGCGTCGCCTGGACGTCTTGAATAGCAGCGTTGTGGATGTGGACAATATAAACGCGGTCCAAGACTCTGCGGTTAGCGGAACATCGTACCCGCCTCAGTTTGGTGTTTCATACGCCTCTGCGGTAAGCAGCTTCAATCAAAGCTCCGCCACGCTAGGGACAGAGGTTAGCACAACAGTCTCATTCCCGTCGTCGACAGCGCCGAACTATGCGGGCTATTCATCGCAGGACTTGGCGTCTGGAAGCACTAACTACCCGGTGCACGGCGGGGCAGACTTAAATCAAGTTGTTTTAGGTGGCCAATTTGTGGCTATCTGGGCGCGTGGCGGTTATCGGTATGAGATTAGCAATGCCACGACGCTTGGTGAAACCCAATACCACTACAACATCACGCTGACGTGTGATGCAATGGTCCCGGTACCATAGGAGGATAAGATGCCAGCAGGGACAATAGAGAAAGCAAACGAGACGGCGTGGGGCGAAGCGCCCCCTTCTTCTGGTAGCGGCTGGGCGAAGACGGGCAAAAAGCGTCCAGTTTTTGGAACAGGCGGCATGGGCGGATCGCCCCAGCGGTACGAGTTCGAGTGGACACGCATTGTGCATAGGCCCCTGGAGGGCTCAGATACGGCAGGGCCTAAGATTGAGGGTGTGCCGTCTGATGCTGTAGCTAAAGAATACGCTCCGTTGACGGGAGAGTTTCGTGGTGCGCTACAGGACCTAGTAAAAGATCCAACCCAGGCACGCCAACAGGCGCAATATCGACTCGGTCGCAATGTGGGGGCACAGGCAGCAGAACTGCAACGCGCTGCTACACGCGGTGGCGCTGCTGGCCGTGGTGGTGGCACAGGTGTCGTAACGGCTCCAGCGGCTGAGATGGCCGTGAGGGGTCAGCAAGAAATAGAAACACAGATGTACGACCGCCAGGTTCAAAACATGGCCGCTTTGGGTCAAACGCTGGCGCAAACCGTGCAGTCCGACCTTGCGGTTCGTGGGTTCGACCAGCAGACATCGGCCAACGCAATTAACATCATGCAGAACGCGCTTGGTCTTGTGGCAGAGCGTCTTAGCGATCCAGACATGCACCTTGTGGTTGGGGAGGCGTATAATCGGTATAAGCAAGACCTGTTGAAAGGCGTAAGCCCGGTCGATGCGGCCATGACGTTTTCCATAACACTTCAGTCTGGAACACCAGAACAACAAACAGATTACGCATAACAGGAGGGCGCCATGGTTTTTGGAAAAGGTCTAGATGCTATACCCCAGGCTCTTGTCGAGAAACAACGCGCAGGTTATGCTGCCGAGCAAGCTGAGCTAACAGCAAAGCTAAGCCGGGAGGCTAGGCGTGAAGAGCTTATGAACGCTGCTCTGCAGGGCATTGCATCGCAGGGCATGTCTGACATCTTGGGCCGACAGAAAGAGGCGCGTGATTGGGGCAGGAAGCAGGAAGAGCTAAGCATCAAGGAAGAGATGGTGATGCGGCAAGAGGCTCGCGCTGAAGAGCGCGGGATCAACGCAGCAGAAAGAAAGCGCATGGCCGCGATTGAGGAAGAGGTAACGAAGCTCAGTGCGCTAACGGAAGAGGAGGTGCAGGCAACGGCAGTTATTGAGATTCTGTCAGGCGTTCGTACGCAATACGCCTCAAACAGAACACCCGTTACCTCGGGTGGAAACAATGTCCAAGCGGAGGTCAAGTCAGCTAGCCTGGAGTTGCAGAGACTAAAGGGCATCCAGCCTACAAACCCAGAAACTAAAGCAAACCTTGAATCGCGAATGAACAACCTTTCTAATAAGCTTTTAGAGCTAGATGCGGAGGCGAACGAGTCACAGCGCCTTGAGCAAGAAGCCGGAGAGAGAGCGAAGGGTATATTGTTCGCTTCGCAGAGTTCTGGCGCAGGCCTGAGCGCGTCCGACAGGAATACGCTGTTTGGCCCAAACGGCTACGTCACAAGGCTGGCCAAGCAAAAAGTAAAAACCGCAAAGAAACTTATCGAGCTTCGCCTTGCGCAGTACGAGGCGCTTAGGCTGAGACAGGGTGGCCCCCAGCTACCAGAATCCCTCCGCCGACAAGCGGCCCTTAACACTGAGTCAGTTGGGGCGACGGCTGCGCAAAAAGCAGCACAAAAACAAGTAGGCAAAAGCGCTAACAGGCCAGGGAGACAGCGCAAACAGCGCAATAATGTTCTACCACAGTCAAGCAACACAAGCCCTGTGAGTGAAAACGATGCGCGATTGGATGCAGTGAACCTGTACAACCTAAACCAAAGCTCTACTGGGTACTTCGATGATCCTGCCCCACCCGTTTACGGGCAAGACCCAGAGGCTTCGCATTCGGCGCCGATGGTGTCGGGGCCCGCTAGTAAGCGTGAGGTAGCTAACAAACTGTACCTCGACTTAAGAACAAGCAATACGGTAAGGGTTGCTACTGGGTTTGGTAACCCCCTTCGGGCAACAGCGACCATGGAGGAGGCACAGGCGGAGGAGCGCAAGGGGAGTCAGGCGGGGATCGAGAGCAAGCTAAAGAAAATGATGATGTCGCACAATGCATTGGGGAAAAGCCTTAAGTTTGCGATGGACTCGGCAGCAAACGCTCAAATAGACATTGCGTACAAGTTCCTCATGACTAGCCCGGCATATCAGCGGGTGGTAGAGGGTGCCGGTGCTGATGTTGATATTCCCCCGAACATGGTTGCGGACCTGCAAAAAAGGGCTCAGCAAATGTTTACTGCGTTTTCGGGTAGTGATGTGGAAAGCTTTGTCGAGCAACACCCGAACTACCGGTCTGCGTACAATAGCATGAAGGGCAGCAAGACTTGGTCAAAGCTAATGGATACAGTCACGATTAAAGATGTGATGGCCTACCAGATGATGAAAGACGTTGCGCACTACATGGACAGCAACGACATTCGGGAGCAAGCAGCAAAGTCGCCGCTTAAGATCGAGGGTGTGCTCAACGAAAATGGGGTCCTAGACCCGAACATCTCGCCAGAGCAGGGCATGAACATGGCCAGCGTGCTCAACATGGAGGCCCTGGCTGCAGCGAGGGGCCTTCCGGGGTGGGAAGACGCATTTTATGCAGTGGCCGCTGGCCGCGCAAACTATGGGTCTCGCTCTGGCCGGGCTAGTAGTCAGTGGGGCGCTGGTGGAAACGGTATGCAGTTTAGGTCCGTTTTGGACACCGCAACAAGCTCAACAGGGATTGCGAGTGCCTACACGTCAATGTTACAGCGGGCCCGCAAAGAAGGCAAAACCCTGAAATTTGGTCAAGGAAACAATCAGTATAAAGGCCTGGTTATCTCCTACCAAAATTACAACACATTTAGGGCGACCGTCCGTAGCCTTATGCAGAAGTCTATGAGCAAGAACTCTATATGGCAAACACTTGTCCACATAGGAAGACGATAGGAAATGGCAGACTTAAACCCAGGAGCCGATTCACTGTTGGCGTTGCGGCGAATGGTGGGCCCCCTGGGACAGGGTGGCCCTGAGCCATTACCACCACCCATGCCAGCGGCGCCAGGTGAACCCCTGCCAAGCCCTCCGACAGGGGCAATGGAACCCCTCCCGACAGCAGGGCCGGTTCCACAAGGCTTGTTTGTTGGTGAGCAGGCTGATCCATTTATGAGTGCACTGCAGCAGCAGGCCGGGCCCGCTAGGCCAGAAACCCCCCTGACAGGGGCTGACGTGTACGGATGGGGCCCTCCGCCAGACCCCTATGGTGAGTGGCGAGGCCTGGAAGTGCCCGCGTATATGCTGGAACTTGTCGACAATGCTGCTAAAGAGGCCAATATTACGGCAGCAGAAATAAAGCTGCGCGGGGGCGATTGGACAGAGGTTTTCCCAGAGGAAATCCGAGAGAGCGTCCACGACATGGTCCAGCAGCAAAGGGCGTCTGAAGCCCCGTCTCGGGCGGCATTTCAGGGCATACCAGAGGGAATTGAACCGACAGAGGATGCAATAAAGGACCAGACAGAGCGGAACCTTGCGCGGGCCTACGGTGACAAGGCGCCACAGCTTGGTGCTGCTGGTATGCCACAAGACCCGCTTGCCCCGGTTGCTGAAAGGGACCTGCTGGGCGACAGGAAGGTTGTCAGGCTTAAGAAAACACAAACACTTCGCGGTGCTTTGGCTGGTGGCTATGTTGGTGGCGAGAGCCTTGAGTTTGCCGCGTCAGACGAGCTTCTTCAGGAGGGCCTGGATGAGCCCACTACTTGGAAGAACTTTTATGAAAAGCTTATGGCTTATGGGCAGGTGGCAGACCAGTTTGGCGAGATCGACGGGCTCCTAAAGAACGCAGACGAGATTCGTCGAAACGCATACACGTATTACCATACGTCAATCGTGCCTTTCTCAGACCGAGAGGAGGTGACGTATGAGCAGTTTCAGAGGCTTAGTCCGGGCTATGAACCGACTAAGGAAGAGCACGAAAGCACTGAGTCAATGCTCCTTGAGGCCAAGAGCATAGAGGATCGCGCTCAGCAGTTGCGGGCGCTGGCCGACGAGGGAATGCTTCGCGTAACAGGTGGCGACGAGGTCGAGCTAGCAAAACAAGCGGTTCGCTCGATTGGGCACGCAAAGAACATCGCAGAAACTGGCCTTATGACCGAGGATGAGTACCTCGAAGAGATTGGCGTGACGCCACTCCAGTACACCCTTGGATTGGAGCGCTCGAAATCTGGTCAGGCCATATTGCGAAAACTGGCTGGCGTTGAGGATGGGGACCGTGAGATATCTACTGTAGGTGAACCCTATTTCTTAAACGAAGAGCAGTACCAGGCGGTGCTTCGAGGTGAAACCCCCCTTGGCAAAGATGCGGCCATTAGTGCCCAGGAGTTGCGGGAGTTAGAGGGAATAGCGCAGTCTTTAAAGCAAGTACGGCGCATGGTTAGGATAACGCGCTCAAAAGCACTGAATGGAGATCCTAGCGCAGCACTGGAATTGGACGCGCTTTATGGGCTCGCAGACGAAGATGATATTGAGATACGGATAGAGCAAAGGCCGGATGGCCTCCGCCAGCCGATTCCTAGAGTAAAAAGATCTATTGCGGCAAGCCTGATGGCACCGCTTGGCCCAGAAACGGAAGAGGAGCGCAAGGCTCGTGTTGAGGCGATACAGGTCGTCAGGGCTGGCCGAACCCTCTTGGAGGTTCACCCCAACCCCGCTATCCGAAGAGACTTTATTAAGCGAATGCTGGTCCAGACAGCGCCGTTTTCACCAAGCCCGTACGTATATGCAGCGGTTCAGCAGATTTCAGCCGGGGCAGGGTGGGATGATAAATCAGGAGTGGAGGAGTTTGTTCGCTCGGCAGCAGGCTTTTTTGATAAAGGGGGCGCCCTTATTGGCAAGCCAATGTGGAACCTTGCAAAAGACCTTGGTTTCGGGGTTCTTGCGGGTGACCCAGGTCAAACCAAGATACTTGAGACGAAGAGCGGCGGCAGGGGGGCGCATCCGACATCAACCGAGGTAAATGCTGAAAAGTTTCGTGAGTTGGTTTTAAACCCGGAAAGCTATGAGGAGGCACGCCCTCTCATTCTTGAGTTTTCTAACGTATTCCCTGGTGATGACGATGATGTGGAGCTTGGTGGCGCACAGGACAACCTTTTAAGAAAGGGCTGGGAAAAGCTGCGCTCAGAGTTCGGTGAGTTTAAGGCTGTGAACATTATTGGTGCCTCAGGTGTTGTGGAAAAAAGACTGCGCCGCTTTGCAAACTGGGAAGACACGCTGTACGAAACAGGCAACCAGTGGGCGCGTGAAAACTTTCCTGACCCCGCAGGGTTGGACAGTGTGCGCCAGTTGGCACACGAAGAGGTATGGCAAACTGTAGATGGGCGTGTTGTTCGTGGTGTTGAGGCGATTGATAACGCAAACACTGAACTGAAGGCCATAAGATCGGAAATGACCAGCGCAATGGGCCCTCTCGTAGACGCTCATTACGAGCAGTCTCCTATAGTCACGGAGTACCTGGCAGACGTGATGCTAACCGGGGAAGACCGATACCTTCCTCCAAACGTAAAAGAGATGCCGGTGTATAAGTGGGCCATGTTTAGGAGCCCAACGATGATGCCGCTACAGATATCAGCGCCGCTTGTTATGGCGTTGCTGGATATTGATAACGTGCAGGTTCGCGCACCTAAAACAGACCAAGACAAGCTTAAGGCTAAGTATATTAAGACCTTGTTCCACGCAAACCTTCGGTCGCAAGCGCCGGATGAGGGGCAGGTTGGGGCTTACATTAAGCGCATTGAAAAGCTGGAAGGGCGAGTTCTTACGCCGGACCAGGCCAGGAAGCGCTGGCTTCGCTCTGCGCCACAGTGGAGGGCTTTTTATCTGCAGCTAATGATGGAAGCAGCTTTGCCTCAAAATGAGCGCAACGGCTTTTGGAGAGACATAGAGGTAAACCCAGCCCGCCAAACACAAAATGTTATTGAGTTCCTTAAGAACCGGGATATTGTTGCGTTTTCGTCGTTTATGGCGGCAGACGAGGAGCGCAGGTGGTTTACTAGGGGCGGGAGACAGCGGATCCCCCTCGCTGACGAGTTACTGAAGGCCCTTAGGCCAAAGTCTTTGAAGTACATGGCCAAGCGTGAAAAGCGAAGGCCTATACCGGGTAAGAATATATTTGAAGAGTCTGGGTTGCCCTTTGATGCAACCCTTGGACCGCTTACTGTGTTTAACTTGCCTTTGGATAGGCGATCAAGAAACCACCTTTTAGATGCTGGCATTATCGATTTAATGGACGACGGTGTCCTGGCTACCTTGGTGAACGACTCAGGCGCGTGGCTCCAGCAGCTTGACGCTACCGGGGACCCGCAGTTCTTTGATTTTGCGGCTGCTATTAACCGGCTACCAGCAAAGAACCACGAAAGGCTCCTGAAGATCGCAGAGGGTTCGGCAGATGTAGAGAGCGCTCTTGAATTTTGGTTCACCCATGTTCCGGTTAGTGCCAACAGGGCCCTACATGGCTTGAAGATGTTTTTTAAGGGCACCGCGTATACAGTAGCAGACGTGGCCCAGGCCACTGTGCCGTGGATCCTGAGCCTCCCAACTAAGATGGCGACAGGAGGGGGGTCGCCTCAGGCGTACAAAGAAAGCAAGTACGGGAGAAGGCTGGAAGATGGAAAGTGGATAAGCTACGCCAAACCTGGATCCACCGCACAAGAGGCAATGACGGCGAAGGTCGACCCAACCTACCTTGGCGCGGTTCACGCACAGCAGGTTGCTGCAATACAGGACCTTTCCACCCGGTTTGGGTCAACAGTGCCTGATGCACTTAGTGAGTTCGTCCGCCACTACGCGGACACCTATAGTGACTGGGACAAGTACGAGGACTACTGGAGATATGATCCGGTGCCTGCGTTTCTGGATGTTATGACGGCATTCCAGCTTGCAGGTGCGATTAAGATACCCATGGGCAAGACGTCGACCATCGACAAGGCCAAGTTGATGGCAGCTAGAGAGTACAGGATGGGCAGGCGCGTGACGCCCGCGCAAAGACTTAAGACGCGCCCAGAAGGCTACGAGAGCATCATAAAAGCAAGCATGGCTAAAAGAGACTGGGTGTCCATACGTGAGCTTCCGCTGCGCTTTATCCATGTCATAGGAGACATGACGCTCAACAAGTCGGCCTGGGAGTTCGTGAAGGGGAAGGGTGGCCCTGGCCCCAAATATGGCGCGGGCATAGTTGTCTTGGCGAACACCATGGAGCTTTTAAACCACAACCTTCCTGTTATTGGCCCAGCGTGGGGCAAGATGGGGCGGGCACTGCTTAGTCGCGCTAAAGATGGCACCATACTCGGCATGACGGCGCAGTACTTCATGAACCAAAGCTCTTACATGAGCCGGGAAATGAATGCGATTATTACCCTTGGAAAAAAAGAGGTAAACATACTTCGCACAAACTCTTACGCTGCGCAGCAAGACCTTATTGCCAGGATGGCTAGGGCCGCAGTAGACAAGGACCGCCTCCCGTCAATTCGTGAGATTATTCGCGACTCGGTTTCTGGCCTAGAGATTGAGAAGGCCGTACCAATAGAGGGCCGCGTGCTGCTGCCTATACGTAGACACAGTAGGCTGCGAAGCGGGCAAAAACGGGCACCCAAGACACAGAGGGAGCGGTTAGCCGAAGAGCACCGCCTGGCGCGACAACAAGACCCTGGACCAGAGGGCCTTGATACAGGCCTTGGGCCACAGAAAAGGCCCACACAGCGGCCCAGTGAGGTTTGGCTAGAGATCGAGCAGTACCTTCAGTACATACAAGACAACTTTGAGTTGTTTAAAGGGGTGTGGGATGACCTTAATGCCGGGAAGAAGGTAAACCCAGACAGGGTTCGTGTGCCGGTTGGTCACCTGACAGACAAGAACCACCCTGGCGTCTATGCTTTAAACCTAGAAGACCTCGGGTGGGTCAACAGGAGGGGCAAGGCAACCAAGGCGTTTAAAAAGGTTATGCCGCGCCGACGCGGTGAGATTCGAGAGTTCTTGGTTAAGCTTCATCAGGAGATCCTGAAAAAAGACAAGCGCGTTGCCCACCCTGAGAGACTCGCGGCACGAGCCACAGAAGTGCACGCGATGAATAAGCGCAGAAAAGACGGCACAATCGACACGATTAATCACCTCACGTCTGACATTATTGAGAAGTTCGATAGCCCACAGATTGTCGAGATGATTGTAAAGGCGATAGGCGAGTACAGTACAAGGGGCGACTTTAACATCATGATGGAAGGCGGAGGGGCTCCGTTTAGGGTCTACCTGCGCCCAGCCACCACGCTGGTTAAGGAGGGGCACGACGTTAATGTTGTTGGGGATGCAGCGTACAGGTTGCAAGCAGATATTGTCAGGCGAAGCCACAAAAAGCACCACGCGGGAATACGCATTGTTAGCCGAAGTGGATCAACTGAGGGCGTCCACGTAAAGCTTCCTGAAGGCTCTAGGGCGCCTCAGCGTCTTGCGGTAAGCGTAGATGCGGCAAAGGTGTTTGAGTACTTTGATCTAAGTGAAACCCCGCGCTACATGAAAGGGTCGCCATGGCATAGCGCAATCGATGAGGCTATATTTACAACACCAGAGCAGTACCTAGAGTTTTCAGAGCAGATTGGCCGCGAAATGATTCGCAATCCGCGTGGACAGCGTGGCGGGGCGGCTTATAAAAAACAGATTACAGAGACAGTCCTAGAGCGGTGGCGAAGGCTAGACTCTGAGCTACCGGAGCCAGGCATCGTTAGGGATAAAGAAGGGAACATCCTGAAGCTGGACATGTATGATGGGACGGTCACGAGAGAGGCGATTCGGCATCACGATGTAGTTGGCTATACGCTTGAGGATCTCGGCCTTGTGCATAAGCAGGGCAAGAACTGGATGCCAACTGACACAATGCAGTACATTCTGGAGCGTGGCCAGTTGGAGATGCGCGTAATGTCGGGCGACGTGGAGACGGTTGCTGGCATCACAGGGGCGCTGAACGCCTTAAAGCACATGCTTAGAGACGGTCGTGAGCCGGTTTTTGTGTCACGATATGACTTAGACTTCTATTCTCCGAAGTTAAAGAAAGAGCTAGCTCCCGAAGCGCCGACGACTGGCGGCACCATGCGCGGCGCAAGGCATTCTGGCGAGATGACCGCTGTTGGCTTAGAGGACGCTGCTCGTGGCTTGGGGATTAACCACACGATAGCAACGGACAACCCGGCCCTTATAGATATGATGCGTGATCTGTTTGGCGATATTCAGGTTAGGCGAACACAGACCATTCTGGAAAACAGAGCTACATACGACAGGGTCGCACGTCCGTTTGCAACCCGACAACTGGACCGCGAGTTCTATGCTATTTATGACCCAGAAGGGGTCCCTATTACCCAGGACCGCATTCGGGCACTCAAGTATGAGCTTGACGCAATGCGCCCCAGAAAAGCCAAGGCGCAAAAGAAAAAGATAGACGCTGCCCTTAAAGAGGTCGAAGAGGGCGTTGCCCGCACTGTCCCCATGGATGAGCGCGTCGACTTGCTGGCAGCAGGTGAGCGACCGTCGCCACCGCTAGATGCGCCTGAGGCCATCGTGGTGACCAGGGAGTTTGGCGTCTATGAGACAGATTCTGGGCTGCGATACTTTGGTGAGCCGCTTGACCAGCTTTCAGGCAAGTTGGCCGATGAGGTTAAAAGCAAGGCTAAGCCGCTGGGGGAGACGTTTAAAAAGCACAAGGAAACGCTCGAGCAAAGAAAGCAGAAGATAGCGGCGGAGATAGAAAAGCTCACAGAAGAGAATGCGAAACGCGCATATGTGCAAGTTCAGAAGCAAATCGAGAGACTAGAGGCGAACCTTGATAAGGCGAGGGGGGTTGTAGCTTCCCGAAAAAAGAACGTCCGAATCGAGCGAGAAATAAAAAAGCTAGAGGAGCGGCGGGTTAAGGCTGAAGGGGACCTGGCGGGCCTGGAGAAGTCCGACTTGACACCCGAGGCAAAGAGTGCGAAGTCAGAGGCGTTGCAGGCTAACTTGGAGGCTGCAGCGGAAAAGCTTCACCAGTTGCGTGGCACGCTAGAGCCTGACCTTAAGATGGGCGAGCGTGTAGCTAAGTTGGAGGGGGAGCTTTCGTGGAGGTATGAGGTTAGGGACAAGTACTTGCTTCGCAAGCTTGGCGACGAGGGCTTGGAGGGCCTCCCTAAGTGGTACGTTAAGGACGTCGACCAAGCGTTCCCGACGTTGGGGGATGAGCTTAATTGGCTTGATGCGATGTCTAAGAAGACAGACAAGGCCATAGACTCACTACATACGGCATACGAAAAGCACTTTGCTGATGCACAGGTGGAGCTACCCCTTGTGTACGGGCACGTTCTTGATGCGGTAATGACTGAGATTAAAGAGGGTCGCGTGTTCTGGGGCTATGATGTTCGAGACAACACGTTGGGTCGACTTGCTTATGCAGCCGGGCAGGACACTCAAAGTATAACAAAAGTGGTTGAGTCCACAGAGCGCATAATGGGGCAGAACAAGGATGCCCTTATGGCCCAGCTTGGCGGGAATGCAAGGTTCCGAAGTGAGCTTGCTGCTGGGGCAGATGTTAGCCGCAAGATAAACATGGGCCGTATGCACCAGAACCCTATGGCGGCAGTTCATCAGGCGTTTGCTGGTTTGTCGTTTGAGGAGCGAGCGTCGTTTCAGTACTGGGTAAGGCGGGGCGTCATACCCCCGATGGCAAGAAAACACTCACACGTCATTCAGAACTGGATGGATGCGGGGCTGGTTGACATTGCAAACGGACAGCCAAAGCTAACACCGCTTGGGGTGCTCTCTACGTTTTTTGAGATAGACAACAGTACGCACTTCTACCAGTCGGCGTTGATTCGTGGGATCTTGCGCGACAGCCAGCAGTTCGCGGGACCAGCATACAAATTCTTCCAGTCTGAAAACTACTTGCCGCCACACATGGCTTACATGGGCAAGATGCTCACTAACAGCCTAAGCGATGTGCAGTCTGGCTTGGCCCTGGACTGGATACAACACATCAACATGATGGGCCTTGAGGGGGCCCCGGCGGCTGTGGAGAACGCGCTTACCCACCACACAATGGTTTACCATTCGCTGGTGAAGAAGTATTTGCGAGCAGCGGACCCGTCTGACTACCTAGAGAAGGTTGTTGGCCACAGCGCCAAGATTGTCAACAAGACGATGGCCGAACGCTATGATGCGCAAGCGGCCTCTGGCCAAGTGCTGGTGGACGTTACGCCGTTCGAGGCGGCACTGATGGCTCGCGCAGAGCTAAAGCAGAACATGTGGCGCATGGAGGCTGTTAAGCAATACCTGAAAGAAGGCTTCATTCGCCCTGGCGTTAAGGACTCCTCTGGCAAGATGAGGGCACCCGGCAACCCAGAAGAATGGCTACCGTTAAACCTTTCTGAGCTTCAGGGGAGCAAAAAGGTTGGGGCGACGTGGGTCGAAAGGTTCCGTCATTTTGGAGACGCCCTGGACCCAACTGTAGATGCAAAAACACAGGCAGCACAAAGAAAGCGGGCCAGCCTGTTCCAAGAGCTAAAGAATGTAGAAAAACAGCTACTTAAGCACAACGAGCTAGAGAAGAAGTTCGACTACAGATATATTTTTGGTGACCTGGGCAGGGCGGCAGACACCTACTACATCAGGCGAACACAGGCCGCTACGCTGGAGCTTACAGACTCTGTGCAGTGGGGTTGGGCGAAAAACTGGTGGCTCACACAGCAACGCTTTCATTTGCCAGCAGAGCTTCGCCAGGCCATCCCATCGAAGTTTGCCGAGCTTTCTGATGTAGAGATGCCAGGCCGCTTAAGTAGAGTAGGCAGGTGGGCAAAGGGAGCCGCTGCAGCAGGAATAGTGTTCCCGGTTACAGAGGCCGCGTTCACCCTTGCAGAAAAGGTAAAAAGCAACCCCATCACAAGGAACTTTAAGGTAAAGAAGCTTTTCTTGTCAGCGATGGGCCCACAGACACGAAACATGATGACCAACACGATGTTGACGGCAGAGCTTCACCCGCAAGCCATGATGCCGGGCTCCCCGTGGTGGAAGTACATGAAGGAGTATATGACCGATTACAGGAACGGGATTATCAAGAAGGGGTCATACGCCGAAGAGGCTGCATCGATGGGTATTGTGCAGTCTGGTGTATCAAAAGAAATAGGCTTCGCAGAGCACACACGGCTCAGCGTGGTTATTGACGAGTGGCTTTCTGGCGTTCAGAAGCGGGCGGATAATTACCACAAGTTCCTCAAGGCACAGGATGACGCTGCGTATATAACACACCTTGTGAACGACCTAGCCATTAGCCATAGAGAGGCAATGCTTGCCACAGAGCTTGGTAAGGAATTGATGGATGCATCTATAGCGGCAAGCAAAGAGGCAACACTACAGGCTCCTAAGAGAACCATTATGGGTATGATATGGGATGAGGTGAAGCAAGCTCAGGAAGCTGTCGCCCCTGTGTATCCCTTCCAGGGAGCAAGCCCAACGAACCGCTATTTAGCTGCGGGCAAAAACTGGTTCAACTATACAGACGACTCATTCAAGTACGCCTTGGGCGGATATTTGTATGAGGTTAAGGGGCTGCGTGGCCAGGCGCTGTACGACGCAATATATGACTGGTGGCCAGACTACAACAACATCACGAAGGCTGAGCGGATGTATACGCTTCGCCAGCCCTTCGGTGTTTACGAGACTAAGTATTACCAGATTATGACAAGGTTTATG
>TARA_R110000824_G_scaffold1439_1_pt1 | contig 17916 bp, 37 predicted proteins | sample TARA_R110000824 | Tara Oceans TARA_R110000824 (sample SAMEA4397747) | marine metagenome | biome: Polar Biome; feature: [MES] marine water layer (ENVO:01000295) within the mesopelagic zone...; material: water (ENVO:00002006), including particulate matter (ENVO:01000060) such as......
TTATACACTAGCAGAACTTCAAGCTCGACAACGAGCTATTCATGCTAAATATCCAATGACGATTTCCCCTAGCGATGACACTGAAATGAACGACACACAAGTTGACGCTGCTATAAAAGCGTGGGTGGATGCTAGATGATTAGATTATTTTTTTATTGCGTTCTTGTCTTGGTAGGACTTTTTATAGTACTACCTGGCTTTAAATATTAAAGGCAATGATCAATTATGGCAGTCAACATCCTCGAACACATGTGGGTATTGTTTATAGGCATATTCTCCTGGGCAATTAATAGATTGATGGCAAAAATTGACGATCTTGAAAAAGGGAAATCCGAAACATCTTCTTTAAGCCGAGTGGCAGATCATGCGAGAGAACTTGATAAGAGAGTTGATGAATTAGCTCATACTGCTTTGCCACGATCTGAATTCAAACAAGACATTGCGGGGCTACATTTAAGGCTGAACGACATGGAGCGCAACAAGGCTGACCGCATTAAAAATATTCGTATGCACACGACGAAAGAAAAAAACGACAATGGATAAATTACAAGAATTAATGGTGGCGTTATTTGTGACGGTGACGAGTGTGTTTGCATTTCTGGCGAAACGTATGTTTGCGTCAGTAGACAACGCCAACAAGAGGATAGACAAGTTGGAAGGAAAGCTAGTGGATCGACAGTTCTTAGAGAGTCAGATTGACCCCATCCGAAGTGATCTCAATATAATTTTAAAACATCTGCTCGAAAAGAAATAAATCGTTTAGAGATATTCCCTGATAAATTTTTTTAACCAGATTGTTATCCAGTCAAATTTCGACACGTTTTATTCATTTCAAGATGGATGCAGCTTTCACATCGCTTCGTCACTTTCCCTTTCGTTTTAAAACAGTACCAATCTGGTAGTTGTGATTTCCTTACCGTTAATTTTGTAATCTTGGAAGTATGTTCCCCATTCTTCCCATTATTAATTTTAATTACTGATTCATTCGGCATCCGTTGATGCTCTTGAATCGAAGAGTGATCTATATTTGACCTCCCAATTACTCCCCACTTACTTTTTTGGAAGGGCGTACATTTTTTGAAAGCATATCTTTCAGTTCAGAATTTTCTTTCATCAAAGCGATTATCTCACTCTGTGCTTCTTCAAACTTATTTCTATACATCTCCTCCTCCTTCTCAATGTTAATGTTCATACCATCTTCAGCGTGAATCCGAGTCGTAGTTCCATACATTAACATTTCAATATCAACGTCCAATGTTTTACAAATTGACTCCAGCAAAGATAATTGGCAGTTCCTCCCCCGTGCCAAGCGAGTGTTCAAGTTGGTTGGCGAAATGTTAATTTTCTTCGCCAATTCAAGCTGAGTCATGCCTGATTCTCTTAAAATGTTCTTTAAATTGTATCTTAAATCTAGTTCAGTCATAAAATTCAATAATTTGTGAAAAAAAGACTTGACATATTCACGATTAATGGTATAAATGTATCAATGAGTATATAAAAACAATTTAGCTTATATAAAAATTATGTCAAGAGAAAAAAAACAAATTCATACAGGGGAAGCCAGCTTAGTCCCTTTTGCTGGTCTAACAGACCCAGAGTTTCAAAAATTTTCTCCTGGGTCTGCCCCTAAAAGAACTCTTAGGCAACTTATTGAAAACGAATTGGTTGGCGTTCCCTTGAGGGATCAAAAAAATACCCTCAAGCGACTCCTCCTATTGCTGCTAAGAGGGAGCGCCAACCATCAAAATAAAATATGAACTGGATAGAAATAATATTGTCAATTGTCTTTATTGCATTATTTATAAAAATAGCATTATGCATGATCGAGGACTACAACGATGCTGAGTGAACAACAAATCGAAGAACGTGTCGGCTCAATTACTGGCACACGGGCTGCCATTATAAAAGGAACAAATCGTTTTGATGGTGATTGGTACACTCTCTGGTCAGTTATGACAGGGCGTTCTAATGATGAGATCAAGCCTTCTTTAATGATGCGCCTTGGGCATTACACAGAGCCTGGTAATGTTGCTGAGTATGAACTCAAAACTGGCAGAAAATGTCGGCAAGTGCATAAGACGCTTCATCATAAAAAACATGATCGCTTGCGAGGCCATCCAGATCGATTGATTGTAGGCGATAAGAATCGTGGCGTAGAGTGCAAGGCTGTATTTCAGCGCAGTGAATCAGATTGGGACAACGGTGTTCCTTATTACTATATAGATCAAGCCATGCATTACGCCATGATCACAGGCCGAATGAAGTGGGATTTCAGTGTTCTATTTTTAGCTTATGGCAGACATGAGATATATGAATTGGAATTTACTAAAGAAGATATTGCTGACTTACTAAATAAGGAATTGGAATTTCTTAAATATGTGGACGACGATATTGCACCAGATGTGACGGCTCAATCTACCAATGCGCTCAAACAAGAATGGAAGACGACTAATTTAGACTCTATCAAGGTAGCCGATGAGAGGATTGCGAACCATATCAAAGCTCGACAAGGTTACAAGGATATGCACGAGGGTGTCAAAGCCCAGCTTGAACTATGTGAAAACAGAATCAGACAATATATGGAAGATTCAGAAATTTTAATTGATGGCGATGGCGATACGCTTGTTACCTATAAGCAGAACAAAAGTGGATCGCGTCGTTTTAACTTTAACATTAAAAAGGAGAAAAAAAATGCCAGTAAGCCCGAAGGGAAGATTGGAGTGGGCGAAGTTGTTCACGCCTGAGAAAAAGTTTGCTACAGAACAAAAGCCGTATGGAATCTACGCTATCGATCTGATCTTACCCAAAGATGAGGCAGCGTCTTTGCTAAAACTTTTAAAAGATCTTGATGATGCTAACTATAAACAGGCTGCTGACGATGCTTTAAAAGCGCATCGTGAAAAGAATGGCAAGAAGGATTCATTCAAAGATGGAATAGCATTTGCCAAAGCGAAAGGGTTGGAGCGAAACGATTTGCCAGGTAAGCCTGTTAAAGATGAAAACTTCAATGAAACTGGCGAGATAAAGTTTAGCTTCAAGGAAGACGCAGTTTGGGCGAAGCGAGATGGATCGTGGAGCAAAGAGATGAAGCCTACTGTGGTCAATGCTAAGAATAGACCTTGGGATAAAACGGTAGACATTGGCAATGGCTCTATTGGCAAAGTGTACTTTGAGATTAATTCCTACCAGAAGCCTGCGTGTGGAGTATCAATTAAACTGCGTGGAGTTCAAGTCATTGAGTGGGTAGAATATGGGGGTAAAAACGCATCTCCATTCCAAGTAGAAGAAGGTGAGGATATCAATTCTGAAGACGCAGTACTCGATGCTGAGAATATGTTTTCGGAAGAAGAGGAAAATGAAAATGTCCCGTTCTAATATAAAACCACGTTTGATACAACTGCCAGATGTGCTTACATATTTGGGAGTGAAGAAACCCTTTTTTGATTCTCGGTTGAGGAGTCGGTTGACCGAAGTCAAATTAGGTTATAAAACAATTGCATTTGAGAAAGATGAAGTAGATCGTTTAATTGACAGTATTAAAAAGGGAGATTCATCATGTCAAACAAACTACCCGCAGGACTCAACAAGCGAAAAGATGGAACTTATGAGATCGACAAGCACTACTGCCCAGGCAAAGGGTACAAGACTGAGCGCTTACGAAAAATTGTTAAGTCCTCGGCAAAAGTAGCTATCTCAGCGCTCGACGACTTAATGAGGGCTGAGTATAACCGCCAAGTCAACGGTCATAAGGTTGAAGACAAGCTTAAAACTTGGGCAGACGGAGCTATGGCTTATTTGAAATATAAAAATATTAAGCCTAACGATAAAGGTTTTTTTAGGTTTAAAATTTTGCAGAAATATATTCCAGCGGATCTTCCATTAGATCATATATGTAACGATACATTTGAACAGCTTCGTAAAGATTCGGAATCTCACGGTCTAAAACTAGATAGCGCTGGCACTCCTATCAGGTCGCGTGGCAATAAAAAGGCTGCTGCCAATCGCTATGTATCACTCGTGCGGTCTGTCTTACTTTATTGCCATAGAGAAAAAGGCACGGCTGGTAATCGTTGGGTGAAGCAAAATCCAGGGTTGAGATTGTTGAGCGAAAAAAGTGGTAAAAGAAGTCCTTGGATTTTGACTGAAGAGGAAGAGGAATCTTTGTTGGCAGAATTGCCGGATCACTTGGAGAGAATTGCCAGGTTTGCGTTGCACACAACTTTAAGGTCAGGTGAAATTGTTAATTTGAAATGGGAAAATTTGCATACTATGAAAGGTATTGGCAACCTATTTCTTATTCCAGGTGATGAACATAAGAATGGTCAGCCTAAACCAGTGTATATCAATTCAGTTGCGGCAGAAATTGTGGCAAGGTGTCGAGGCGATAATGATACTTATGTTTTTACATATGAAGGCAGACACATCAGTAAAGTAGTACGCGGTGCTTGGCATAAAGCCTGTAAACGTGCTAACCTCTGGGACACATCAGCGAAGGCCATGGAACGTGCCAACGGTGAAGCGCACTACCCTATTATGCATGATCTAAGGAAGCTGGCTTGTACTCGATTAGATAATTTGCCGATGAAAATTGATACCCGGCAAAAGATTATGGGGCATACTACTGGCAATATTACTCAGGACTTATATACCTTTCAATACCTAGAGCCAATCAAAGAAGCCCTAGATATGTTGGCAACAGGTGAGAATAAGTTAACCTTTTTACCCATTGCCAAATAATGCAAGATTCCCTGAATTTCCCGTTGACAGATAAGAACCCTTTCTGTATTATTCGTATCATGTTGAAAATAAATGAGTTAACAGAAGAACTTTTAACATGGCCCCATCGTCTAGCGAACACACCTTTTCTCTGTAACTCCTTTAAAACCACACTTACAAACCCCTAGTTTTTTTATTCATTAATATTCGTGTGCATTCGTGTGCCTGCGTTCCCGTAATTTCCCCGTCAGAGGACTACCTATGATTAACCCTAAGTTTCATGCGCTCTTAGAAGAAATAGCAGAGTTGCATGATAAAAAGAACACCGATTACGCCAATGAAAAGGACTGTCTATCTAATTTAAAGGGATGCGCTCGTCTAGGACTACCCCCGATGATTGGCACGATAATTAGAATGCAGGACAAGTGGGGGCGTATTGAAAATTTCTGCAAGAACGGCTCTTTGGTTAACGAATCGTTGCGTGATTCTCTCATCGACAACGCTGTCTATTCTTTGTTAGCAGTAACCATTTTAGATGAAGAGGATAACGAAAATGGATAATTTAATGCGCTGCGAGTTTTGCAGATTTGTCGGGCAGATGGATTACAACTATGGCAAATTTCAATGCCCACAATGCAAGCAGATCCCAGCTTTTGGCGATTGCTGCCAAGGTGATAGTTGTGATCCACCACTCGATCCAAGTGAGGGGGAAGATGTCCCTAATTAACTCACCTGACTTTTGGATTCAATCCGTCGCTAGCCTATTTGCCATCGTTAATATTTATTTATTGGCACAGGGCAATATCAAGATTGGCTGTCAGATTGGATTATTCGGTCAACTCATTTTCATCTACATATTTATAGACGCAAATCAATACCCGCTCATTGCAACAGACGCAATTTTGTTTGGCATATATGTAAAGAAGCTCTACGAACTCAGACATCAAACCTACAGGAGGATTCAGCTATGAAATGTGGCGTATGTGGAGGTAGTGGCGAATTACCAGATGTGACATCTGCAACTTATCAGAAAATTATTAATTATTTAAATGCGAAAGTGGGAGCAAAGTTTGAAGCTTCATGTAAAAACACACGCAAAATGATTCGGGCGCGGATGAATGAGGGAGCAAAATTTGAAGATTTTGTTTTGGTTATCGACAATAAATATAAACAGTGGGCTACCAAGCCTGATATGTGTCAATACCTAACCCCTTCCACGCTCTTCGGCACTAAGTTCAAACAGTATAAACATACTATTGTCCCTATCCGAATCAATCAAGTTAGTTATTAGTGCAAACATTTTCCGATGTAGGCATAGACACTACGGGCAAAACTGGCAGTTTCAAGATGCAATGCCCCAGGTGTGGTGGTAAGTACGACTTGTCGGTGAACACTGAGAAGAAGGCTTACCAATGTCACAAAGCTAAGTGTGACTTTAAAGGCTATCTCAAAGACAATCCGCGCCCCATTCAATGGCAAAAGAAAGATTATTTTAAGCCAGTGTTTGAAAACAAGGGATTGAATAAACGGGCTGAAGAGTTTTTTAAAAAACGATGCATCAACCTTGAGATCGTTGCCAAGAATCAGATCACGGTAGAGCGAGGCGCATTGGCGTTTCCTTATATCTACGGTGGCGAAGTGGTGATGGTGAAGTACAGAGGCGCAAACAAAAAAATATGGACAACTAAAAATCCTAAAAAGGTTTTCTACAATGCACATAAAATTCACAAAGATACGACAACTATTACGATATGTGAGGGAGAGCCTGATGTATTGGCACTGGAGTGTGTCGGGATTGCATCCGTCAGTGTTCCTTTTGGCGCTCCGGAAGTTAACGCTACCTCTTTCTCTGACCTTGATGAATCCTTCCGAAATAGTGGTGAGGCTTTCGACGGAATCACCAAAATCATATTGGCTACGGACGGTGATGCACCTGGACACAAATTGGAGGAAGAATTAGCTAGACGCTTTGGCAAGGAAAGATGTTGGCGAGTAGTCTGGCCTGATGGCTGCAAGGATGCCAACGCAGTATTAATGGAACACGGCGAAGATATGTTGATCGAGTGTATTGACAATGCCCAGCCTTATCCTGTCGATGGCATTTACAACGTCATGGGATTTCGTGACAAGTTGATGAATCTTTACGCACACGGCCTGCCGACAAGCTATTCCACAGGAAGCTTTGCACTGGATCATTACTATACCGTTATGCCTGGTGAACTTACAGTTGTGACAGGTATTCCAGGGCATGGCAAAAGTTCCTTCGTTGAATGGCTGATGATTAACTTGATCAAGGATCACAAATTCCGCTTTGGATTATTTACTCCAGAGCATGAGCCAGTAGAAACACACATCGCACGATTGGCTGAACTGATAGATGGCAGACCGTTCAGCAAGGATACCCCCTCACATTTAAGAATGTCGCAAGACGGTATCGACAAAGCCGTCGATCTTTTAGAAGAGCATTGCCACTACGTTATACCAGACGCATTGAACAGAAAAGTTGACGACATTTTAGGATTGGCAAAAGTATTAGTCGCGAGAGAAGGCATCAAAGGATTGATCGTTGACCCTTGGAACGAAATTAGCATGGAAGAAATGGGAGCGAGTGAAACGCATTTTATTAGAGAAGCGTTAGGCAAGTTCAGACGATTCGCCAGGAGTCATCAAGTCGCTATATGGATTATTGCACACCCTGCCAAACAGTTTAAAGATAAAGCTACTGGCGAATACAAACCGCCTAATTTGTACGATATATCAGGCTCATCGAGGTGGCGTGATATGTGTGACAACGGTATCTGCATATTTAGAAAGGCAGAGAACGAAGGCGATGACAGGCACAGCGTTGAGATACACATTGGCAAAATTAAACATAAATATGTCGGGCAGATAGGCAAAGTTGATATGCGTTACGAGTACGACAGTGGAAGATTCATCGATCAGATATACGAGATTAAACAGTCAAATGTTAATGGAGAATAAATGCTCAAAGTAGATGGACATGACGATGCGATTTTGGGAGTTGGTAAAAGTTTTAATCGCGCAGAAGTTTTAGTCTACAGCGTTGACAAAATTTGCCAGACATTAGTCGAGCGCGATGGCATGAGTTACGACGAAGCAATGGAGTTTTATGATTTTAATATTATTGGCAGTTACAACGGTGATGGTATGCCAATCTTTTTAAGACCGTATGAAACGTATTAGCGCCCTTGTTTCCAATTCTTAATAGTTTGCTCGTAAGAGCAACCATAATTTTAGAAAACTATAAAACAATTGGTTACGAAAGTGAAGCGATTACCACAGATATCTATACTAGTGTTCAAGTAGTGGTTTGCAATCGTTGTGTTGTTTTAATTCAGGAAACAAGGGCGCTTTAATTAAGGAGAGTAAATGATTTTCCCAATAAAAATTATGGATGGAAAGGGAAAAGTAAAAGAGGAGAAATGTTTAACTCAGCAGCAGGCAGTCGATAATTATTGGGTGGACAAAGACAAAAAATCACGCAGAACAAACAATGTGATATTTGCCTTGAGTGCAGCAGAGCGCTTGACATGGGATCGTATGGCAAAGGAAGAAATTATCGTCACACCTAAGTACATAACGCGTCGCAAAAGAAAGCCTGTCGAAAAAATACACGAAATTACCTGTCAAAGGTGTGGGAAGAAAGTAATGAAAACTGTAACACGGGCTAAGTGGTGTGGCAAAGCCTGCTACCGAGCCGTGAACATTGCCAACGCTAGAAAAAATAAAAATAACCAAAAGAGGAGGCTGCGTGAAAGACTCGGCGAAGTTTTATAAAAAGCATGGGTATTTAGAGATCGACGCTAAAAAGTACAATCGAGTTTTGTATCTCGTTTTAAACGCACTGATTGAAGTGCCTAATAAAAACTTGTTAAGGGTCACACAAAGGGGGCTTGACGATTTAATGGAGTTGAACATTGAGCAAAGAAACCAAATCTTCCTCACGGCGGAAGTCCTCTGCAATAACTGCTATGACCCGCCGATTGAAACCGCCTACAAACAACGAAAACAAAAGCGCGTGGATAGACCTAGGGAGCAGATACGAAAAGGAATTCGTAAAACTGCTCAGACATCATGGTGTTAAAGCGGAAATCAACCCGCAGAAGAAGACGAATCCGTATCTGCCAGACCTATTGGTTGAGGGAAGAATCGCAGAACTTAAAACCAGACGCACTCCCTTCTTCAAGACTGAGCAGTATGGCATCTCGCCTGACACCGCTACTACGATCAATGAGAAAGATATTGAGCGATACATTCGCACGAATCCAGGCATGGTTGTTTTCTTCTGGGTCTACTGGCCCGAACAAGAGAGATACGGAATAAAAGTGAAAGAATGTTGCGGTGTCTGGTTTGCCAGGATGGACAAGCTCAAGAAGATATGCGATGCAGCGCCAGTTAAAACTTATGAGAATAGATCCGGCGAAGATGGCAACAAGGTGGCGAGTTACATAATTGATCTAAACGATTTGAGGCAGATGTTTTGATCACACTTAAAGGGGAATGGCAGAAAATCAGAAAGACCTTTGCCAAAATTAATAAAGAAAGAGATCGCCATGATAGAGCAGATTGGAAAGTTAAGCATCCGAAAGAATATGCTAGATGGTTAGACGCTGGCTGCCCAGACATTTTTATATATCAAGAGAAGGAGTTAGATGAGCGAATCGACTGAGCAACAAGCATTATTTGAATGGGCTGCCGTATACAGCGCAGAGACACCAGAGTTAGATATGTTGTATGCCATTCCTAACCAGGGTGGCGCAGGCTACGGAGCAATGAGGCGTGGTATGAAAATGAGAAGTGAAGGCCAAAAAAAAGGGATTCCTGATCTCGTTTTACCAGTTAGACGCGCCAACTGGAACGCCCTCTATGTAGAGATGAAGGATGTAAAGGGTGGTAGGATGTCACCGCACCAGTTAGATTGGGCTGTCAAGCTCACGCAATATAGCAATTGCTGCGTTTTGGCATATGGCTTCGACGCTGCTCGATCCGCTATCATGGAATATTTGACGCTCGATGAGGCAGTCGGTGATGATGGCGGCAACAACGGCCTGCGAAGTGACCCCTTTGGTGAGGGGCCGTATCGCGTGTTTAAGTAGCGAAATTACTATTCAACGTCAGTTAGACTATCATCCTCGAAATGTACGCAGCCAAAGTCAGGGCCAGTGTAGATGCCAGCTTCCCAACCATCATCAGACATTGTGCCAACACCATCGCGCCAGCCTGTAATAGTCTTGATACACAGGCCCATCTTATTATTAGGCTCACGCCAGTATTTGCAATCTTTGCAGTACATTAGTTAGACTTATTTTCGCAATCTTGATCGTCAATAATCCAGGTTGCTATCTCTTTTTTCTCACGATCCAACTTGCCTGGACTTGCGATGCAACCACATTGCAAAAAATGATTATCTGAATTATCCCATTCTAAAATTTTTTCCTGATCAACGATTCTATGCTGACAATTTATAGTGCTTGATTCATTTTTCATATCAAATCTCCCTTTATAAAATTAAAGTATACGCCAGTTAGACTCGCCATTCGGCTCGGAGCTTCGCTACTACAATACCCCCTGGCGCTTAAAGTTTTCTAAACCTTCCTCGACAAAGTGCCGGATCAAATCTGAAACATTGACCTCTTGACCTTTTGCAGCTTTCTGCAATTCTTTTAAATCAGCGCCAGTTAGACGGAACTTTACGATCTCGCTGAGTCGTTCCTCTGGCTTTAGTAAATGTGCGGGCATCAGTTAGACTCCTTTTTTAAAAATTAATCTTCAAACGCACTTAAATGACGTGGCCCATTGTGTTTTATATAATCAAAAAAAACCTCGTAATTACCCTCGCCATTTAAATTTAACAATAAATATTCAAGTGCAAAATTTACAATTTGCTCATTGTATCCATCTAGGTTATCGCCATTATCTATAGCGCCAGGATGTGTCTTGATTGTTGCAATTAACTGTTCATAAGTTTTGCTTGAATCATATTTTGGTAATTTCATAATTCTTAAACTCCCTTTATATCGTTAACATTAGTAAAGTTAATAAACCTAATAGAGCAACTAATAAACAATCAATAAGGATTTCTTTATTAGTCATTGAATGTACCTTGTACAAATACTCCATTATCTTTGATTGCTTTCCCTTTTGCTCTTAACCCAACGATTACTCCCTTTTTATCTTTAAAGCGTAGATCGTCTAAATCACCGTCAATTACTTCATATAATTTGCCGTCTAAAATATATTTTTTAGGCAATGGCATATCACGTTTGACATTAAAAACAACGGAAACATTAGCAATTTTATTTTTTAATAAATAAGATGATTCAAGAGTATTTTCACCGTCAAATGAAAATGTAAGGTGATATCCCTTGTAACCTTGATAATTAATTACTCTTAAAAAATCCTTACTATAGTCATACGCTTTATCGAATGGCGGATTATCCATTTCAAGTAATCGTTTAATCTCTTCAAAGCGATCAGAAGTGCCATTATTTCTATAGGCAAATTTTTTACCTTTACGCTTTGCCGATGCATGATTTTTGGATAGTTCTATGAGAAGCCTAGAAAAGTATTCTTCATTATCTTGATAGAGTAATTTCGTGCGTTCTATCATTACCTTTTTAGCCATTGGCAAGCGTCCGCTTGACTTCAAACAAGTTTTAAAACAATTGGCGCTAAACTTACATAAATCTTTATTGGGATATAAATAGGTTAAAGAATTTTGCCAATCTTTATATTTTAACTCTGTTTTATCGGTCTTAATTGTTTTGGATAATAATTGCATTGTTTTAATCTCCCTTTATTGTTAAAAGGGAAGTAGCAAGTGGTCAAATATTTGCTAAATCCCTTGTGGATTGCACCGTCTATTTATTTGCGTAAATATGGCGGTGTTTTTATTTGCAAAATTGAATATATTGAATAGTTCTAAAACCATAAATACTGCAATTTTGTAAAATAACTACTCCATTTTTAGCCTTGTAAACTTGCTCTGTATGATTATATTTTGATAGCTGCTCATTTTTGATTTGATACCATAAATCTTTTAAACTTTTATATTTAATAGTAGAAATTTTTATTGTTTTGTTATGTAATACTCTTTTTGGATTATCTTTATAATATTTAGGCCATGCCTTGCGCCAAGATTTCAGATAAAAAAATCTATCCACTAAATACTCATTTATTATTATTCCCATTGTTAAACTCCCTTTATAAGTTTAATTATTTAACGCTCTTACAATATTTTTTAACAATTGCTTCATACTCTGGTGATGCACTTACTAGATCAATCCCAGCTGTAACTAAAGCGTTATGCACTCTTTGACGTTGCGTGTTATTAGCATCTCTTAAGGTATGCTTATATTCTTGACCCCAAAAATAAGCAAAGCCCATATATGAATCAGTGCCGACAAAAGTTTTATCTAAGGCTCTAAGATAGAGATAAGATTCACCTGTGATAAAAAGTTTACTAGCTTCTGTAAATTCATAGGGTTTTACTCCATTGCTAAAAGAATCTTGAATGCTATATTCTTTGATATCATCATTAAACTGGTCTAATATTTCTTGCTTTGATTTACCTATCATTTTTTAAAACTCCCTTTTAAAATTATTTGCAATTGTTGAAAACATCGCATAACTTGCCAAATGGATAATTGTTCGCTACTTCCCATGCATTGACTTCATTTGCCAATAAAAACCAAATAATTGAGAATGAAAATAAAATTGCAAAGGTTATTAGTGTTTTGATTAAATCATTCATTGTTAAACTCCCTTTATTAGTGATTGTTATTACTCTGATACTGTAACACAAGTTTAAATTATTACAAGGAATAATACACTTAAAAGAATATTTCTTTATATATAGGGATATTTTTTTGGCGCTTATTTGCCGATTTAGGTAAATGCTAGGATATAGGCCAGAATACAATTGATAGCTTCAAAGGGATTTGAGAGCGTAGGATTTTGGGATCGTTGGCAATATTTGCCAATAACTACATTGAATTATATTGTGGGGAATTCTAAAGCGTTTCTATAAGGAAGGATTTTTCGGGGAATTATCTGCGATGTTATCCTGGACGGATTGCTGCCCAGCTTCAAAGGTTGCCTGGTGTTCAAGATCGTCAAGATGATTGATAAGTAAACTTGCGACAATATCTGATTGAGCTATGCCTAAATTGATTGATAATCGTTTGAGTCGTTCCTTTTCGGATGGAGTTAACGTCGCTGTGACGTATGCCTTGCGTTGTCGCTGTAACTTGGATGATAACGTTAGACTCCGCGGAGTCGGCACAAATCTGCCATGTTCATCACGTCTTCCTTTATAAGGATTGCCAGCCTTGCGTTTATGTTGACTCATTCCCTTAATGTTCCCGTTGATATAGGGTGGGGTGGGCTAATTCGTTGATAGAGTGGATGCTATAATGTATACGCACTTGTCTATAAAACAAGTTGCCTATAATTTTCCTTGCTTTCAATGTCAAAATTTGATCGATGACCCCCAAGAAATTTTTTATCACGCCGTTAATTGGTTCACCCACACGTATTAATCCAAATTCCAACTTGTGCCACAGCAAGCCCCAGTAATATGCAACAAAGTGTTTCATTCGTCCTCGTCTATTAAATTACACGCATCGTCCATCACACGCTTGAAAAAGTCTCTTATAGTCTCCTCATTGATCTCTTTATAGCACTCGGCAAAGTCGTAGGTAAGAGGCTCTCCATCCGGCCCCTGGAGTTTGCCAAAGATAATGGAAGCGGTCAGGAAATGAGTATTGCCAGCTTTGATTGCATCTTGGATGGAAAGGTTTTCTGGATCGTCTGGTAGGAGTGGGTCTTCAAGCATAGTTTTTTTTTATGGCATTCTTTTGCTTTATCCGCATCAGCGGCAGCTTAACGGAGTTTAATCTATTTATAGATAGACTGCTCCGCAGAAGTGTAAATTCAAAGACATAAAGATTAAGCTTGGAAAACCTCGTTGAGAAGCACTCGGTTTTCAGAAATGTATAAATATTTGTTTTGTAAAAAACATCTTTGTATATGTCTTGTAAAGAATATTACAAGTAATAGTTTATCATACTTTTGCCCAAAAGTCAAGGATATAATGTACTTAACCGTGAATTAGTTTCTATAGCGTGTATCCCGCCTAATTCTCTATTCTCTCGCTACACCACATAATGTGGTATGATTATATAGTATATACCATATATTGTGGTAGTATGTCAATGTATGTGATATATACACTCTATATGGTATTAGTCCTTGACAAACAACACTATATATGGTATAATGGTTATGTAAGAATATAAAAGGGTAAATGGCAATTATGAATGAAAAGTTCACGCAAGTTAGTAATTCGCAGGGAACTAAGAAAGCCTTGCCTTAAAGAGATCGTACACGATGCAGATGCATGGCTTAAAGCTCATTCGTCGGATGTTCCTATCCCATCGAGTTGGCCTGAGCCGTGGCAGTTTTCAGCGCATTACATTGGAGTTCGAGAAATTCCTTCGGGGTTGATCAAAGTTGACCCGCCCAGTGAGGAGGACAACGAATTGCCAAACATGCGGACACCTCAACCTGATTGACGAGGAGGTGATCTTTGAATCTATTTTTGATTGGTACGTCTGCGAAAGTTGCGATGACGTATATGTCAAATCTCAGTATGGCGAGTGGTTGGAATCAAATCCGTATCAGGAATATATAAAAACTTTAAAACCGAGATGGTGAAATGACTGTAAAGAAAAACCCAAGCGCTGATTCGCCAGGAGACTTTGTTGGGCGAGGTGGTCTAGGTGCTGGTGGAGGCAGAACTTACACTGGCTCTACGGGTGGCAAAAGTATTGTTACAGGGAAGAAGAGTTCTGTTTCTAAGAAGACTAAGGAAAAGTTAGAGGCCAATCATCCAAGAAGTGGCAAAGGTAAGCGCAGTCGAGATATTCCTATCAGCGAAAAAGGAAAAGATTTTAACGAACAAAAGTATACAACGTCTATCAAAGTGAAGGTTAAACATAAAGATGGCAGTACTCATACTGACGAAATCAAAGGTATGAACGAGGGTCATGCTCTTGCTCGTGCTAAATCTAACTGGCCAGGTGCAGCGGTAGTAAAAATAAAATAAATGGGCGACTGTAATGGCAGATAAAACTCTTGATCAGACAAAGCGCGATCCTATTAATTTGCCTGTAATCAAGCCTGAAAGACTATATCAATGCGGCACTTGGAGTATTGTCTATCCGCCTTACTTTAATACTAGGACGATTAAATGACTGTTAAGAAAAACCCTAATGCGGATTCGCCAGGAGACTTTGCCCCAATGTGGAGAATGGGCGGTGGAGCTTCTAGTGGCAAGAGTATTTTAACTGGGAAGAAGAAGAGTTCTGTTTCTAAGAAGACTAAAGATAAGTTGAAAGGTGAAAAAGAGAAGATCAAAAAACAGAATAAGAAAGATAAGGCTTATAAAAAAAATGAAATTAAAAAACATGACAAGGAAATGAAGGAATACTACAAAACGATGGATAAAGAAAAACATGACTTGCTTAAATCTTATAACGAATAATTAAATGGGCGACTTAACTGAACATTTCTCCAGAAACGAATTCGCATGTCGATGTGAGTGTGGCAATGACAAGGTATCGCAAGAACTGGTATCGAAGTTGGAGATGACACGCTTGATGTACGGCAAGCCGATGAAAATAACGTCGGGCCTGCGCTGCGAAAAACATAACTCCAGCCCTGCGGTTGGGGGTGCAAAGGATTCGACACACCTATATGGCTGGGCGGCTGACATCGCGATTAACGGATGCTTTGAGAGAGATCAGCTTGTAGGATTTTTACGGACACACTTTAAAAGAATGGGCATCGCCAACGACTTTATTCATGTTGATGTGGCGGATGGGTATGGCAAGCCGTCGCCATGTTTATGGGTTTATTAAAAAAACAGATAGCTCAACTTTTGCCGGAACAGCCGATTGAAATTGAATGGGAAGACGCTGGCGATATAGAGGGCGAGAACGCTTGGGCCGATCTAAGCGACATAAAGAAGTATAACGAAATCCCTGTCAGGACAGTGGGCTTTTTTTTGAAAGCTACTAAGAAGACTATTTATTTTTGCAACAACATTGAGTCGAGTGACAAGGATAGCAAGTGTACGGCAGTACGAGGACAGATCCCAATAGGTTGTATTAATAAAATTAACAAACTTGAGGTGAGAGATGGTTAAAGTTGTAATCGGCATGGTGGATAAAATTGCACCAGGATATAAAACGTATTCAATGATGGGCATTGCAATGGCAATGATGGTCTGCCAGATGATGGGATACCACCAGTTTGATGCGGAAGCTTGGGGAATGGTCGGATTAGGCGGCGCGGCAACTTGGAAAATGGGCCAGGATAGAAAATGACAACACTGATCGTCACCCTAGTGTTAGGAGTAGGCGCAGTGATTTACTTAATTAGAATTGGTAGACAACTTGAAAAATCTGGAAGCTATAAAACAGCGTTGGGAATTCACGGCAAAATCAATAAGGCGCGTGATGAAATCATTAAAAAGCGCAACATTGATCACAAGCGCCTGGATGATAACCCTCGCTCTGTTTTTGGCGCTGACGACTAGTTGCCAATCATTACCAGGTGGTAGTTTTAATATTGCCTATCCAGAACGCCCTATAAATCCTAGTTTATCTTTTGAGGATACAGGTGGGCATTGTCTGGATGATTTTGAGTTAAAGAGTTTAGGAATTTTTTACATCGACACTAAGGCTTATTTTGACGAAACAGAAGCCATAATCGATGCGGTTAATGGAAAATAACATCGCGGCAACCTTACTGATACTCGCGTTGGCCTTTCCAGATGCTGCATTTGCGAAGTGGTCAAACAAAGAGGGAGTCGTAGAGCCGCCAAGAGAGATGATAGTGGGATGGAATGTAAATGAAATTCCCAGCAATGTGACTCTTTATTACGATGTCGATGGTGATAAACAACCAGATATTGTTTTTGCTCATCCCATAATGGCTACGGACTTGGGTGTGAATTGTGAGAAGGAAAGTATACAGGATGAATCATATTGGGTTTTCTCAACATGCCCCTCTGACCATGCAACAGATTATTTGGTCTACAAGCAATGGGTGCTTTACAAATTTATAGGCGAAAGATGGAAGAGGGTATACCAACATGTTGAACAACATGAGCGAGACAGAACGTGCCGCATTCGACAAAACGAACAAAGCGTTGGGAATCAGAACTGTCGCCGAGCAGAAGCAAGCTGTTCAGGAAACTGAAGACCTTGGAGTTGCTGGAACGATCAAGAAGGCAGTTGCTAACATTGGCGGAGTGGAAGAGCTTACCGCCTGGGCAAGATCTTCTGATAGAAATCGAAGAGAACTTTTTGGATGGTACGCAAAATTAGCGCAGAAAGAAGAGAACGACGTAGGCTTAAAAGTTCAAGTAAACATCGTAAATTATAATGGCGATCCTGACACTACCACACAAATTTACACCGAGGCAATACCAACTCCCTCTGTTTAGGGCGTTTGATGATGGAATCAAACGGGCTGTACTCGTGTGGCATCGTAGGGCTGGAAAAGACAAAACAGCTTTAAATTTATGTGTCAAAGAAATGTTTCAAAGAGTCGGGCAGTATTACCATTTGTTCCCAACAGCTAGGCAAGCAAGAAAGGCTATATGGGATGGCATAGATAAAGATGGCTTGAAGGTGATGGATCATTTCCCAAAGGAATTGATCAAGAGCAAGAATGAAACGGATATGAAGGTAACTCTTTCTAATGGGAGTATCTATCAGTTGGTCGGAACTGACATGGGGTTGGATTGGCTCGTCGGAACAAATCCCGTCGGGCTGATCTTTTCCGAGTATCCGATTATGACACCGAAAGCTTGGGATTTAATGCGCCCTATTGTCAGAGAGAATGGCGGATGGGCTTTATTTATTTATACACCTCGTGGTCAGAATCATGGTCATAAGATGTATGAAATGGCAGATAAAAATGATCAATGGTTTTGTTCACGGTTAACAGTGAATGATACCAGGCGTGATTCACTGGGTGAAGATGGAACGCCAGTGGTAAGCCCCGAAGATATTATCGATGAAGAACGTGAAGGACTTTCACCAGAGATGATTCAGCAAGAGTATTTCTGTTCATTCCATGCGGCAATCCCTGGAGCGTACTTTGCCA
>TARA_R110000824_G_scaffold247869_1_pt1 | contig 17902 bp, 26 predicted proteins | sample TARA_R110000824 | Tara Oceans TARA_R110000824 (sample SAMEA4397747) | marine metagenome | biome: Polar Biome; feature: [MES] marine water layer (ENVO:01000295) within the mesopelagic zone...; material: water (ENVO:00002006), including particulate matter (ENVO:01000060) such...
ATGGACGGAGCTACTGGCACTGACTTTGGTTCATACATCTACAAGGCGACAAACGAAACGGAATGGAGCACTCGAATCCAGTTCACGGCAGGAGGGGAATCTCCAAATGGAGGAGCAGGGACTCTATCTGCCGTATCAGACGGAAACAGGATTCTCGTCTCAGTCGGGAGAGGCTCATCGCTGGGAGTATCCGTGCCTTATGTGTATATCTTCACGTCAGGCAGCGATAAACAACTGGTTGAAACCTCTCAATTCTCTTTCGCTTCAATGGGATTCTCTGGAGGACTAGATGGCTCGATGAGTGTCGGCTATAACTCAAGCGGGTTTCCTATCGTAGCAATAGGCACACCATCAGGAAACACTCTCAAAGTCTATGCAGCGATTGACACTGCGGGCAGTAACTATACCCAGATTTTTCAGCATATTATAGGAAGTACAATCGGAGGAACATCCGTCTGCTCGATGGGGAATGGAGATATGCTTGTCACAGTTGACCAAGGAGCTCCTATCACTGGTATTATATATGACCAAGCGACCCAAACACCAAACGATTTTGTTATCTCAAGCTCAGGAACTACAGGAAACAGACAAGCCGTCTGCGACCCTGCCAATCAGAAAGCTTACCATTATTATAAGGATTCATCCAATGCAGGACGGGCAGCAAACATAAGCATCTCTGGCACTGTAGGAGCGGAGACAGTCATCAACACTGCCATAGAAACGGTTTCACTGAGCATCCAGAACAACACAGGGAATGTATATTATTTCACTGGAAAGGACAACGCAGTGTATATGAACATAACCAACACGGGAGGCACTTTGATAGGAAACGGGCAGTTTAATATAGTGGAAGTCGGAGCGATAGATGACATGAACGCTCCCCCGACTTTCTATTCCAATCAGGAGATATTTACCGCTTTCAGAATCGGCACTAGTGATATGGGATATTCCGTATTCAGCACAAACACAAATCCAATCATGCTCAAGTTCAGGGACTCGCTGAGCCAGCAAGTAACTCCCCAGAACATAACGCTTCTTAGATTCAGCGACAATACGGAGACAACCTACACGGCTTCTGGTCCTGACCTTGAGTTGAATCTCCAGTCAGGATACTATCAGGCAAAGTCATTATTCAGGAATAATGTCGACCTATTAGATAACGAAACAAAAATATTTATCACTCCAGCCTTTAACGCCCATGTTATCATAGTACATAACGCCACAATAACTTTCAATTTTGTCGATGAGGTAACGCTGCAAGATTATACAGCCCCGAAGAATCTCACCCTCTATTTTGGAAACACATCCGAGCTCAACTACCAACTAGGAACTAATACCTCATTTCAGGTAGGAGTTGCCGAAATCCCTGACGTTTTCTCAGTGTCATTCGGGGAAGTCGGAGAGTTCTATCGATGGGGCATAATGGATAAGACTGCATACAATCAGACATTCAAGGTCTATCTCCCTAACTATACAAGTTATCAAGTCAACAATTATGTCTTTGAGATACAGGATGCCCTCAACCAATACAGTCAGGGCTCTGTAGAAATCAGGAAGCCCACTCCTGATGGACTGGTCACAGTATCCCACAGCGAGAATAATCTCGGATTTACGACTGTCCCGCTCATTCAGGACCACAGATACAGGATTACTGCTCATAGCTCAGATGGCTCAAAGTCAGTCGAGATAGGAAACTACATACCCACGGCCATCCTAGACCAGTCATTGGTAGTCACTGACATATCTTTTAGCACGAATCTGGAACTCTCACAGAAATTCATTAGATGGTCAGCACAGAAACAGACTGACTCATCTACCTGTCCTAGCTTAGCATGTGCAATCAACGTCAGGTATCTCGATTTAACGGGAAGCACGACCTCACTGACAATCACCATCATCAACGGCTCTGGCATCCAATATACCACGAATGTAGCTTCTAGCAACTATTCATTAATATGGACTGGAGCGTCCACAAATATCACTCTCCCCTATTGGGTAGATATTATCAGCGTCTCAAATTCATTTGGAACTCTGACGGATACAACTCCTGCATTTGACGTGGTTCAGCTCTTGGGCATGCCGAGAGTTAATCTGGGATTCAGCTCTAATTCATGCAATCCAACCGTCAATCCGAATACCGATTCACGCTGTGTCTGGTATTCCTATATCTCGATAGGTCTCATACTCTTTGTACTTGGTCTGTTCGGAGCAGCATCCGCCCCGCTTGGAGCTTTGCTTGGCTCTCTTACCAGTGCAATGGTATATTATTTCGGATGGTTTCAAGCCAGTCCGATACTGATTGGAGTAGGCGTTCTTTTCTCAATAATCTATATGTTCGGAAACAGGAGGATTGCCAATTAATGAGCATGATTTATAATATCACATTATTCGTTTTCTGCTTCAATGTAGCAGCAGCGAGCATAGCGGTCACTGGAATATTCGAGGATGAGACAGGAAGTGCGGTAATCAATTTCGATAGCATAAACCAGTATAACGAAGAGCAACTCGAAGCGAGGATTCTGGAGGTAAACAGCACGGAAGCGAGTTGGATATCGAATTTACTGCCTGACATCGTGGACCAAGGAGCGGACTTTGTTCGAGGAGCGGGTCAAGCTATCAGCTTGTTCATGGTTGGAATTGTGACTCCTGCATCCATCATCGATGATATATGCATGCAGATAGCTAATGATGTTGACCAAACAGGCGCATGCAATAAGGATGACGGCATTGGAGTGGTAACAAAATGGCTGAACTATCTGGTATGGCTCACCTATGTTTTCTTCCTCATTCAATTCTTAGCCAATAGAAGCTTCAGGGGTATTGAGTAGGATGAATCGTTCAGTTATATTCTTGATGCTTTTCCTCTTGGTATTCCCCCTCATTCCTCTGAATATGGAAATAAAGATTCCATCTGCCGAGGGAACTACTACCGATACATTCCCAATGGGCAACGGAGGCACTCTTATGGGAGCGGGAACTCCGACAGGAACAGACCCCTGCCTCGTTCAGAGTGCTAGTGCAGGAGGATGGCACTCCTATTCAACTGGAGGAAATAATTTCTGGTTCGGGAAAGAGGACCACGATAGCTGCCAGATAGCGATGATGGTTTTTGGGGATATTACTTCAAGCATATCGGCAGGAGCAACCATCCTGAGTGTCAAGCTTGATTTTCCCTCTTTCACTCAAACATATGGCTCGCCTCCTAATTTCGATATACGCATGATTAATTATTTCGATAGCGCAACCTGTCAAAGCACAAACGACCACGATGCCGACTCCACGTTCTATGCCAACGTATGGAATTTCAGCAATCCAGTTCTATTACATGATGTAGTCGCTGGCTCGGCCATATCGGGTCAACTCGTCACGCTAAACTCCAATGCTTCGGCAGCCATAGCCAATCAGATGGTAACAACGCAGATGAATGGATATGTTTGCCTCGTACTTTGGCAGACAGGAGTTCCACATGGAGGAGGAGCCTCAAATGATATGTATAAATGCTGCGGAGGAACTGGACCAGAACTACAAATTGAGTGGGAGCTTTCAACCACTTTCACTCTGACTGTCAAGATGTATGATTCTACCAATTCAACTCAGCTCACTTTCCGAAATCCTACCATAACGATGGCTTTCATCAACGGCACAGTCTCTGGAGACATTGACTGCTCATCCGTATGCACGATAGGTCCAGTGGATAAGTCCACGCCTGTCAGGATACTGGCAAAATTCGGGGCTCATGCCGTCAAGATTGACGGCCAGAACAGTTATAATAGAACTTGTGCAGATACATGCGACATAAAGATTCCTGTGTCCGTATATGATACAACCAATTTAATGTTCTATGATGAAGCTGGGGCAGCCGTAACAGCGACTAATTTCGGAATTACATACTCCAATTCCACTGTCAGTACAGTCACTGTAGGGGCGACCTCAAAATCTCTTAAATGGCTGCCCAACGGAACACAATCTATAACAAGCATTGCAAACGCTGGAGGACTCGAGCTTAATGCAACTACGGGATTTAACGTAACTGCCAATAGCCAGACATTCAGTTTCCTGCTTACGACTCCGATGATTGAGATTACCCTCAATCTTTTCGCTGATGACATGACAACTCTCCTCAACTTCCATGCCCCTACAGTTCGAGTATTGAGTCTCAATGGCAGTGCCTCATCCTATACAACCTGCTCGAACTCCTGCTCGTTTAGGTTGTATGAGAATGAGCCGATAGGCATCCAATCGAAATGGAACTCACTCGGAGTGAGAACCAATACTACAAATATGTTCAATATGACTGTAACGGATGCAGCCACTCAGTCAGCGAATCTGGCACTCTCGGTATTTAGCATGGGATTTGAGTTCCAGAGCATAGACAAAACACTCGATATACTTCCGACATCTTTCGTCTATGCATTGGCTAACGGCACTGAAATCACTCAGACAAACTATGGAGATTCATGGTTCAGGAACACCACACTCACTCCGAAACAAATCAACTACCATGGAACTAATATGAACACCAACGGAACTCAGGTAAGCATAGAGAGCTCGGGAACACGCCTGTTCTACCTTGATTATTTCGAGGTTTCGCTCAGGGCGAGAAACTCGGACAATTCCTCATATCCAGTGGATACTGTCTCATTCAAGGTAAGATTCACAAACGGAACGGAGTCGACCTACTCGACTGACGCTTCGGGAATCACTGGTTTCTATCTGGGCAACCATACCAGCATAGATGTTTTCGCTTTCTGGGAGTCGCTCTTGGTAAATTCCAGCCAAGTGGCAGTATCATCGGCATCAAATCTGTTCTTCTTCCCTACCTCTGTGTATAAGGATGCAGCCAATGTCATATTCTTTGCGGTAAACAACACAGTCGCAGACAATATCAGGAGCTTCGGAATAGAGATACAGTTCTGGAGCAACCATACAAGCCCACAGATATTAAAGTACAAGTACAACTCCGAGAGATACAACGAGCCAACTAATTTCAAGTTAAATGGAACTGCCTATATTAGCCCTGCACTCTCTTGGAACTGGAATGACGTTACAAGGATACTCTCTCTTGAGATACCATTTGCCTCAGGATACAACACATCGATTATGACTCCATACGACCCATCATGGGGAAACTCTACTATAATCATCGGACTCGACCCATCAACCCAGATGCTCTTTAGCGGAAACCTTATCGGGGCAGCACTCGCTCCATATACAGCGATGATGGGACTCTGGGTTTATCTCCTGCTCGCTGCCTTGCCAATAATAATGACATACATCAAATCAAACTCAGTGGGAATCACCTTGCTGACTATATCATTCACTTCATTCGCTTTCATATCCCTCGGAGATATGGTGTTGTTGCCTCCGATAGGAATTATAGTCGCCTATATGATACTGGCTCTTTCAGTCGCAGCCACATTCTATAGATTGCTGAAGCGTGATGACTAGGCAAACAGGATTTAGGGTCAAGCATCCATATGATGATTCATTGGAGAATATAATCAAGGGCAAGAAGAAAAAGGTAAACCAGTTCGAGAAGTCATACTTCGTGGCACTTCAAGGCAGGGAACAGATAAAAATCATGGATTTCAGGGGAATGGATGTCAAAATGAGAATAACAGGGGCTAGAAGAAAGAAAAACATCAGGTCCAGCCGTTTTGACGTGGATATTGATATCTATTAATATTCTTATATAGGAAAAACAGCACAGTCCAAACATGCAACTCAACTTAAATAATAAATTAAGTTTAGGCAGCCTCAGTGGAGTCTCAGCCCTTGCAGCCGTTTTGGTTTTCGTAACTGTCGCCATAACACTGATTATTGGATTGAGAGTTTATTCTGATGTAGAATCGACTATAAACCTGACAGGTCAGGCCAACACTAGTGCAGTTTCGGTAATAAACCAGACTTACTCTAGTTTTGAACTTGCATCGGTCATCCTTGTAGTAATTGTCGCATCAGTTATCTTAGGTGTGCTTATTGGCTTCGGTAGAGCGTAAAATTAAATTACATTCAACCGAAATCCAACATCGGAAGCCCCGAAATACAAAAGGTTAAGGGCTTCCCTCCCATTTTTCAATTAAATGATTGAAGAACTGAGATTTCTCTCGCTTTTCTCCATGCTGACTGTCGGCTCATATTTTGATTTATTCAACAAACGCCAGATTCCCGCTATAATTTTCATTCCTTCATTCATAATATCTCTGGCTTTCTTCATCGTGGAGTTCAGCATCCCTACGGTTTTCATAGTATCCCTCTGGTTCATTGCGTGTTTCTTTCTGTCTAGGTATAAACTCTGGTACGGAGCGGACACATTATCTCTCATGGCAATCGCCATGTCGTATCCTTTCCTAAGTCCATATATTTTCATGTATGGTTCACTACCATATTCAATATCATATATGATACATGGAGTGGCAAAGAACAAGTCTTTCACTGAAATAATGAGGACAAGGATGCCCTTTTTACCTGCATTATGGCTAGGGTTAGTCATAGTCTTTCTCCTTAGGTTATTATAGCAAAATGTTAATATCTGAAGAGCAGCAATTCTATGGAGCTATCATAGGATATGGATTGATTGTTATATCCATAGGTGTGCTGGGAATAGCGTACAGGCTCTGGCAGTATCTTGAGAGAATGGATTTGAGGGATTGATGAATAAATTATTTTAATGTCGAATGATTTAAAAGGAATTTAATTAATTTTTATTCATGCTTGTTGCATTGATGGACTATATATTCGTCATGATGGTTGTCAGTGCAGTGGTTTCCTATCTTCCATTAGGAAAGTATTTCTCTGAAATGGGGACGATAATGTTCAGCCTTTGGGGATTCATATCCGCATCCGTGCTGGCTCTGGGAACTTACAAGATGGATTTTGTCACGGACAATGCCACTCCATTATTCTCCGTGGAAACAGAGTATTTTCTGGCATATTATTTCGTGGGATTCGCTTTGCTCAGCCTAGTCAGGTTCATAGCGGTATCCTTGAAGATGCTTAACGGTTCTTATGTCGCCAGTTATTGAAATGTGAATATTTAAATGATTAGTAAAGATAATATTGTTTGATGTCTGAATACGAAGAGACTGCAAAGTCAGCCCTAAAGGATGAGATTTTAATGCAGGAGGGCTCTAACAATGACCCGAATTTCTCCGTGTTCGGAGAGGACTATGAACGGGTCAAATACCTTTCCGAGGGAACGGAAAGAAAGAACCCACATATCAATAACATTGAAGAGAACATATTTTCGTTGCTGACTCCTCCAGTGGCAACAACTAACCTTAACGAAACAGATATAAAAATAATGGAACTCAGGGCTGAGAATGTCATCATGAGAGGACTCATGAACGTGGGCTCTGAGGATTACACATGGGATGCGCAGTCCCATATAGAGAACAGGAAGATGGAGTTTCAGTTGAACCTCAGGAAATCCAAGGAGGGATGGAACAGGGAACTTTTCCAGACATCCACTCGACAGGTAAACATAGGGCAGCAAGCCAAAGCAGGTCGAGGATTCATCCAGCGATTGAAAGACGGAGCTTCCCGATAATGGTAGCATTTGGAGACCCATCTATAACCCTAACGCTTCTCTTCTCCACTATGTTCCTCTTGGTTATACTCATCATAGGGCTAGCCTTGATGCGTGGTCCTGCATTGGCTTTCCTCATAGCGAAACTACGCAGCCAGTCAATTATCATAACTGTGGGGCGTGACAGGATGTGCAAGGTTCAGGCAGGCTCTTATAGACAGGGTAGCGTCTATGCCTCTGGCTCTGGATACTATGGCGTGAGTGCTGGGTCAACTTATGTTGACAGGCAGGGCAGAGTTCCCATCCAGTTTGCATATGACCAATTAGCCATGACCTTAGACCCCCGAATGGTTCAGGCAATGAATGAACTGAAACGATATGAGATTCCCTACCATGTAGAGAAACAGGACAAGAAAGGAGAAACGATATACATCGAGAAGAATAAAATCGAAAATATCGGAGATTTGCAGGAATTTCTCAAATTCATGGAAGAACATAGGAACGCAATAGAATACGATAATTTGGACGAGAAATCTCAAAAGGTACATCTTGGAGAGTGCATACAATGTCAGGTAATAGAGTCAGGAGTCAGGCTTCCTTATGAGACAGTGGACCTAATGGGAATCCCCTCATGGATTAATAAGACGATTTCCCCTAGCTTTTTGGATGGAATAATAGTCAACGAGGTGAAAATGAAATTACTTCAACAACAAAAACTAGACCCTAAATGGCTGATATTATTGCCTGCGGTAATAATCGCCTCTGGGGTAGCATTGCTTATTATGGCCCAATTAGCAGCCACACCTCCTCCAATTCCTAGCGTGAATATAGCTCCATGAGCAGCAATTTTGACAGAAGCACATTCTATAAGGGCCAAGCCCCGATAGAACAGAGCCTTATCTCCACAGTCAACCGAATAGGACTCCTGAAAGAGCAAGCAAGCGTCACGGGGAACTATGACCCGTATTTCGAGGCTATCAGTTTTCTTTATGATATAATCCCTCCTGACGTGAGACGACAGATGAACGAGACAAAGGAAATGAAAGCCATGATTAAGGGCATCCCTGACGAATATGCCGAGGAACTCAATAAGATGACGAGACTCGACAGAATGAACGCACATAGAAACCTAGCCCCGAAGTTCAAGAAGAAGAACGCTGACAGGTTTTTCAGGAGGCTTATGGAGCTTCTCTATGATGCAGACCTCCTACTCAAGTCCCAGAACAGGTACACATCGGAGGTTGGATATGATTAAGATGGAAGAGGAGGGCTGGAGCAGAAAGGAAAAGCTTGCAGCGATTCTGGCGACATTGACCACTCTTGGAACGTACATTATCATAATCGAGATAGCTCTGGCTAATGGCTGGATGTAAAATGAACAATCATAAATTTTATCAAGGCAATGCCCTAGATGTTCTGAAAACATTTCCAGAAAAATCAATAGACATGGCGATAACCTCGCCTCCCTATTGGGGATTAAGGGATTATGGAATCGATGGGCAATTAGGATTAGAGCCAACATTTGATTTATACATAAAGCATCTATGCGATATATTCGAGGAAACAAAAAGGGTTCTGAAAGACGAGGCTACATTGTGGGTTAATCTTGGAGATACTTATAGTTCTAGTGGGGGTATGACTAATACTAAACATCTAAAAACAGCTAAGGTCGGAGCAACGAAAAGCGGTATTCAACTTGCCTCAAGTAAATGGAGAAAAGAGAATAAATCTAAAAACAACATTCCTGATAAATCATTGGTAGGTATCCCCTTTCGCTTTGCCATTGAAATGATTAATCGTGGTTGGATATTGAGAAACACTTTGATTTGGCATAAAAATAATTGTATGCCTAGCTCGGCAACCGATAGATTTACTGTTGACTATGAGTATATTTTCTTTTTTTCCAAGACTAAACATTATTACTTTCAACAGCAATTTGAAAAATCTTTAGACTATAAAGATGATATACGCAGAATGTCAAAAAACAACAAACAAACTAAAAATTCCCAACAAAGTCAAGAACAATGGAACGCAAAAAAAATCAATGTAGATAGAATAAAATTAGGCAGGAATAAAAGAACTGTTTGGAACGTAAATACGAAGCCATTCAAGGAAGCTCATTTCGCAGTGTTCCCAGAGGCATTAGTCGAAACGCCAATATTGGCGGGTTGCCCTCCCAAAGGAATAGTGTTGGATATGTTTTCGGGAGCTGGCACAGTTGCAGTAGTAGCCAGAAAACAAAATAAAAATACGATTAATATTGAGTTAAATCCTGAATATATTAAAATGGCTAAACGGAGACTTCAAAATGAGTGCAATCGATGACAAGTCAAAAAGGAAAGGGATACATAGGAATTTTTGGGAATGGTTTGATAATCTTGACCAGAAACTCAATGAGAAAGTAAAACAGGAACTCAAGGGAGGATTGAGGTTCGACTTTGAGAAAAAAAAGGAGCGTGAAGAAGAATGAGTTTCTATCCTGACGATTATGTCACAAATACACGCCTAATGGAGAAGACCAAGGCCGTGGACGTGACTCCCCAGTCCAATGACCCTGCATGGTTCGTAGACCAGAGAATCACCAGAGGAAACAAGAACTGGTTTGAATATGTCATATCCAAGAGATTGAAAGAGCAGCGAAACACGATGATATTCATCCTCGGAGCTCCTCGAACTGGCAAGAGCTGGACAAGCATAACGCTGGCAAATGCCATAGACCAGAACAATGATTTCGACCATAGCCATATAGTCTGGACGATTCCAGAGCTGGTCCAGTTGATTAAGAACACCAAAGAGAAATGCTGTATCATCTTCGATGAGTCGGGGGCGAATTTCAGCAACAGGAATTTCATGAGTTCATGGAACAAGGCTTTGAATTTTATCCTCCAGACATTCGGAAGCCGTTATATCAATATTATATTTAATCTACCTCAGCTCAGTTTTACTGACAAGGCAGCGAGGGACATGGCAACATTCAGCCTCTTGATGATGCAGAGAGGGCAAGCCCGTACTTATTCGCATTGGAGTGACTTGCATTTCGGCAAGAATTTCCGCAGGTTTCTCGGCACTATAAAGATAAACAGTCCGCTTGATGCACTCAAGCAAAAGAAGCATCATTATCTCTGGACCCCTGAGCATGACCAGACCAGCAAGAACTCTCCATGTTTCGGTCTGGACGAGCATCTAAAAAAGGACTGCTATAGATTCTGGAATCCCCTGATATACGAATATGAGAACAGAAAGAGGCAGTATCAGGATGACCTATTCGAGCAGACACTCAAGCAGACCCAAGCTCTCGCAGAAAAGGAAAGTGGCAGGCAGATACTGAACCATAAGGAAATAATTGCAAACATAGTCCAAGAGCCAGACAAATACTGCATAGGGGGCAAGCTGAACGCACAGGTAGTGAGCGTAAAGATGGGGGTAGGCATATCAAAAGCAGGGGCAGCATGCAACATCCTTAGGGAGAAATATGCCATAGGGAAGAACGACAACTTTCTCGATATATCGAGGTCAGTTGCCGTCAATCTTGATGATTTATGATAATTCCAGAATTAATCCTATTACTAGATATAAAAGCGAGGGAAGTTACATCAAATCCTCATACATCTTCGGAGACTTTTGAACATAGTCCCTGAGACTGTCAGTGCTTCTATGGCTTGAGTATGCCTGCAACTGTATCTCATTGAATCCCTTGGCTGCTAAATCCGTAAGCCTTGAATGTCGCATGATGTGTGTCTGTGGAACACCTAGTTTTTTGTATATCTCCCATACGTATTTTCTTGACATCGGTCTGTCATACTCTATCTTGTAGGTCCATCCGAAAACGACACGCCTTGAGGGGAAGAGAAGATATTTCATGTTCTTCATGGACTTGACATACTGCCTGACCTCTGGGGCGAATGGGTCATCCTTTGGATATATCAAGGGGGTTTTCAGGTTTCCCCTGCTATCTGATTTCTGTTTGAGATTTATCACGTTCTCAATCCTGTCATGCTTTCTGCTCATGTCAAATCTAAAGTTATCACGTCTAAGGCTAAGCACTTCGGAAATCCTGAAACCTGAGAGCCAGTGGCATTGGAGCAGCACTCTGTTTCTTTTAAGTTCCTCACGCTGTTCGGCTGACGAACACTCTATCTTATCCATCTTCTCTAGTATGTTCTGGATGTTTTCCCTGCCGTTCCTTGCCCAAGTATCCAAGTAATTTTTCCTCTTAATCTTTTCCTGCATTAGGGTAGGCATATTTACTAATACTATTGGTAGTCTCCTAGATAAAACATATGGAACGGACACTATAGTAATAGTGTCCTGTCATACTCAAAGAGACTAACAGAAATCTCCAGAATAGAACAACAAGATTAAAGCTATTGCAGCGAAAAGCTTGAACTGGGGGGAGCTCAAGGACTGGGCGTGAACCACTAGTCTAATGATAGACTAGTTTCAGAACTTATATGGGAAATAAGATTGTATGTCCTTGAGTGTCCTTTCCCCTAACTATAGCTCTTGTTGTTTCTTACAACTATGATAATCAGTGGTGTCGTAGTTTTGATACGCTCCCCATTTATCATTGATATGACGCATGACTATTTGACCATTGCATCCATTGCAAGTCTTAGTATATGAGTTATCTTCGCTATTTGTCTCTGATACTGTTTGCTTGTTTTCCAATGCGTCTGCTATGCGTTCAAGTTGTTTAATGATTTGCTGTATTGTGATAATCAGGTTTCCCTCTCCATCTCTATCGTATTCTGTCAGTTTATTTCACCTCCTTTGCTTTCTTCTTCTTATGCAGTTTCCTGCGTTTGTCTGTGGATTCATCAACCATGGAACGAATTAGATGGCGTTCCCTGTATCCTGTGACTATGAATAGAATTATGATGAGGACGAATAATACCAGATATATCGGCAAGCCTAGCAGTTCACTCATCTATATCTTCCTCGATTTGTTCGAGCCTTTGGAGTGCTTCGATAACTTCACTTCTTTGGAATATTCCTTGACGGCCCTTTTCAATGTGTTCTTTTTCAGAAAGTTGTTCCAAAAGTCGTAGTCCTCCTTAGACATGTTATATCCTCCACGTTTATTGCCATTATTGCCTACTCTCATAATTACCACCTTTATTGACTCGCCATTCGGAACTATGTCCCTCGGTAGCGAGTTTTCTCTTCTTGGATACGTTCTCTGTCGGAGGATACATTCCTAGTTCATTCTGGACCACTCGCCTAGCACGGGTTATGGATTCTCCCTCGGCTACGCCTTGAAGTAAATCCCAGTGACCATAGACCACATCGAGTGCATCCTGAAGTTTTCTCTGTCCCATAGGACAGTATTCCCTATAATAGAGAAACATTATCAATGTATCATTATTTCTGGCTTCGGGATATGAACGCAATATACTCTGAACGTTCTCCAGTATTGTTGCCTTACTCATTTATTGAACACCACTCCATTTATCTGCGAGAGTGTTGGGTGTGGTGTCAGGGGTTTTTATTATCTTTGGTTCGCTGGATATCTTCGGTTCGCTGGTTTTTGGTGTTTTAAGTAACTCCCCGTCATCATGAATCAGATTCTGTTTTTTGAGGACATTCTCAAGAAAATTACTCAATGAGCGGTTTTCTTCGTCTGCGAGTTTCTTTATCTGTGCATGATGGTCCTTGCGAATTGCAATCGTTGTAAAATTGCTTTTCTCATTCGTCATTGTATATTAGAGTAATATATGATAATATAAGTATGATTGTCAATAATAATCAACTAGGTGTTTGAAAGGAGTTATCATAAGCTATATCCTCCAATTAAAAGTCCTATTGCCAATCCAAGAAGAAAATACATAATATACCATGCTCTTTGTACGACTTTCATTAGGTAAAAATAGAAGAAACAAAGACCTCTTATATTTCTTCTTATTTAATAACTAATTTACTTTAGTTATATTATTATTATTATATTTATTATTATATTTATTATTATTCTTCTTATCTTATCTTATCAATACTAAGAAAGAGAAGAAGAAATCTCAAAAAAAAGAGAGAAACGGACAATTATGGGGGCTTCTCGCCTCTGTATATCATATCGACATCGAATTCGAATGTCTCTATGTATTGTGTGTAGGCGTGAAACCAGTCCTTTAGATTATGATAGGTCTCGTGGATTTTTACGATGGTAGTGAATTTATTTGATGGATGAACACTCCTGTGCCTGAGGTCGGTCACTCCCTTTCCTCTCCCCATCTTAGCCACTGTTCGGGTAGATAATTTGTAAATTTGGGCTATATCATGGACTGTGCCTCCCTGTCTCCTTAGCCTATAGATTACCCGTGTCAGGACCGCTCTCTGATATGAATCGAGGCGATTGTTCCTGCATCGTGAAGTTTCCAGTTTCCTTACGAAACTCTTGCCTTTTACGAGTTGGTTGTTCCTGTCCCGATGCCAATTTCCAAAGACATTAATTCTTTTAATCATAGGGATTAGGTTCACCTCTTTTACAATAGCCAGTATGGAAATAGACTTCATAACGAGTGCCGAAACAATTACATTTAGGAACTTTCCTCTTCTCAGCCATATATAATAAAATAATATAATAATCAAAAAGAGGGCTAGTTTAATATAATGAATTAACGTGTCAATAATTATTGAGCTTAACGGAACAAATAACGAAATGCAGGAATTGTAATATCTTAATCAGAGCCAGAATCCTGCATAACATCAAAGGGATAGGACTCTATCAATGTCCGTCATGCGATATATACACGTCAGTTTATGTCGGGCAGCCTATCTCTAAGAATGTACCTATTTACAAGCCAAGCAATTAGATAATATTCAAGGAACAGACCCATGACCAAAGACCCCCATATCAGATACCAGAGCTCGGAATAGAATCCAGCGAACATGGTATATGATTTTATCATTGCATAATAGATGTAGTAGTTCATTGCCACTTTGCAGAGGACACAAATCATAAGACCTTTCTTGATGTACGACCTGTCACGATAATAGCGAAAGCCCAACGAATGGATTAAGGCAGGGAGCAAGGACGGCAGGACTATGCTGGTCGTGGTAACTAACACATATAGGCTGAACGTCCTTGTATCCCTGTTCATTGTCTATCTATATCCCTATTTAAATAATAATATTTCCTACTGTTTATTGATGAACCCATCATTCAAACTCAAAAGAGTTAAGAAAGGCATGGAGAGCCGATTTTTAAAAATAGGTCAGCGAGTCAAGGGAGGTAAGTGAAATGGTAAAAGCTAAAAGAAAATTTATGGTTCAAAGAAAAAAATGGAAGTTTGATGCAAGTAAAAAAAGTGGCGGTGCATCTTGGTGGTCGGATACAAAAGGTTTTGTATCCCTACAAGGAGCTAGAAACTTTAAGAAAAGACAAGATAGAAGCGGAGGGCCGAACCGCGTAGTTACAAAAATAAATAATAAAACTAAAGTTTTAACTAGAATTATAAAACCAAAAACTACGGATAGTTATCCGAGGTTAGATTAGGCGTAAGTGAAATGGTAAAAGCTAAATATAAAGTTTATTTCAGCGACAAAGTAGGAAACAAAACAAAGACCTTAACAATTTCCACACATACAACGAAAGAACTGGCAGGAAAAAAACTTATAGAAGCTCGGAATAGAATGCCTAAAAACACACCAGAAAAGAGAAAAAAGAGCTTTATACGCATGAGTAAAATCAAAAGGCGTAAGCCAACTAAAAAAGGGGCTTTTGATTGGCTTTAAGAATCAAGGGGCGTAAGTGAAATGCCCGATAGAAGAAAAAAAACAATTAAACAACGTAGGCTAAAGGCACATTATAATTATTTAAAGATTAACAAGAAAAAAGAGAAAATATCAATCCCAAAAATGTCAATCGCCCCAAAAAAAATAACAGATGAGTTCTTGTCAAAACCTCTCCCTAAAGATAGGGCTAGTGTAATGACGGAGTGGAATATTGAACAACAACTCAAAAGATGGAAGAGTAAGTAAAATGAACGGATATAATACCCGAGGACGTGGAGGAACTGGCAGAGGACGCAACCAAGTACAAGGAGGACGGACTCGCAGTGGTTCGACTAAATATGATGATAGAAAGGACACTACTAATCCCAGATACAGAAAAGCCAGACCGAGAGGTATAGGTCAATCAACCACAGGAGGAAAATTCGGGCATGGCAGGGGATTTCAGCTTATACACACACCAAAGCCAGACAAATACAAGAAAAAACCAGCAACATCAAGATATAAAACAAAGGCAGGCAAGAAAGCCACAGGAGGAGCAGTGGTCACCAGACGAGCAACAAAGAAACATCCTGTCTCGGTAAGATATACATATAAATCAATGACCAAAACAAAACCAAAAGGAAAATCAAAAACAACAACAAGACCAGCAATACCTAAATCTTCCATGAAAGCCCCAGCCCCAAAACGAAAAGGAGGAGCGTATGGAGCTGATACAACATATAAAAAGACCAAGAGCAAACCGAAATCAGGCTCAACATATATGACAAAGAAAAGCAGAGCAAAGCCTAAAGGAGTATATGGAACAACGACAAGAAAGAAAACCAGAAAACGCCAGACTTATGGAGGATATTAGAAATGGCACTTAACGGCAAGAGGATAAGAAAGTTTTACGAATCCAAGAAACAGGATTTTAAAGATAGCCAAGAAGCAAAAGCAGAGGCAAAGAAAATAGGAAAAGAAGTTTATAAAAGAGAGAGGGCATCATTTCTTAAATCAGAGGCTACAAGAAAAGCAAAGGCAAAAGCCAGAGGAAAAGGAGGAATGTCATTTGAAGGAATATTTGGCTCATCCAAACCCCGTCCAACAAGCCGAGGGAAACCACGTTCAGAGAAAGGCTGGAATTCAATCGGAAGCGGAGGAGGGGACTGGGCTTCATTCGGAGGACGGGCCAGCGACTGGTCGGATTATTCCCCCAAGAAAGTTAAAGTTAAAACTACAGCTAAGAGAAAGAAAAGGTCGGATTATTCCCCCAAGAAAGTTAAAGTTAAAACTACAGCTAAGAGAAAGAAAAGGTCGGACATCTTCGACCTGTAGGAGAGAACGATGTCCTATTATGATGAATATGAGGATGTAAGGACGACCCAGCGAAAAAGAACAGTTTCCGATATCCCTTCTGATGAGTCCCCAAAACAAATGCAGCGTGATGCAGACCCTGAAATCGGGTTTCCTATACAAGAGGCAGCCCGTGACCCGATGCCTATGGCTGAGAGCGTGGCAAAGGCTGACACCAGTCCAAGAAGTACACGCTATGTACGTGACTATGGACGAAGCCAGAAAAAATCAGCATACGGAGACACCACAGTCCACAAGAAGAAAGCAGCCCCCAGAGTTCCCCAGCCACAGAGAGTGAGGTCTACAGCTCCAGTAACTTCACAGCCTCGCACAACTACTAAATCTGATTGGGCGACCACACCGAAACCCGCAATAAGCCGTGAATTTCAAGGACCAAGACGCAAGGCTGCACAGCCTAAATCTGATTGGGCGACCATGCCGAAAACGAGTTCCCATCAAATAAATTTGAGCGAGAAGCAAAGAATCGTAAAACGTGGAAAATTCGGGGATACAATGACTGGAAAATTAATGCTGGAGAGCGACAGGCTCGAAAAGAAAAAAGGGCTTGCGAATGTTGCGGGAGCTCTAGGAGCGGAGTTCACTGCGGGAACGGTAGCGAGTGGAGAATCGATAGTCAGGGGGCAAGCCCCTGATTTATGGTCGCTTGGGGGAGGACTGGCAAGGAGAGCAATCATAAAAGGAAGAAAATATAACCCTCATTGGATGATTCCAGAACGTGGAGCGGAAGCAGCCGTCCAGTCTCGTTCAGTTGGCTTCGGAAAAGGCAAGGCGTTTGGCCCTGCATTTATCGCAGGAGGTCTAGCGGGGGAAATTGCAATCGGATTCGGAATTGGAAAAACTGTAGCCAAAGTAGGGAGAGTGGTAACAAAGACAAAAGTGACAAGAATAAGTAAGAAAGGAAGGACAGCGACAGGAAAAGGAAGGACAGCGACAGGAAAAAAGGCAGGAGTAAAAAAACCCAGCCCGATGAAACGTGATATAGGCAAAAAATCACAGGCTGAACTTAGGAGAATATTTCTCGGAGGGAAAGACAAAGCAGGAAGATTTCCAACTAAACTAGAAAGAAGAGCAGCGTTCAAAATCTTGAAAAAAACAAAGCCAAAAACAAAGCCAAAAACAACGCTTCGACAGCCAAAGACAATAAAAATAAAGGCAAAGCCAAAGCCAATAACACGCACACAAATAATCAAGAGAACACCAAAGAAATACCCAATCAAGAGAATACCAAAAACACCAATCAAGAAAATACCAAAATACCCAATCAAGAAAGTACCAAAATACCCAATCAAGAAA
>TARA_R110000824_G_scaffold205274_7_pt1 | contig 17889 bp, 2 predicted proteins | sample TARA_R110000824 | Tara Oceans TARA_R110000824 (sample SAMEA4397747) | marine metagenome | biome: Polar Biome; feature: [MES] marine water layer (ENVO:01000295) within the mesopelagic zone...; material: water (ENVO:00002006), including particulate matter (ENVO:01000060) such as......
TGTCATTACCCAGAACTTCTTAAGAAGTTTGTTACTAATGTCCACATTTTTACCTACTTTGCCTGATTCCAGTTCTGATTCTTTGTCATCATCATCTCCCAGCAGTTGGTAAAGGAGTGTAGCCATGGCAAACATACTGAACCCTGACGCTGCATTTCTCCATTCAGCACCCCCAAGAGCATCCTTCTTCCCCTTGCTTTTTATAAGTTTAGGGGTCATCCCAAGAGGTGAGAGGTTTATTAAAAGTTTTCCGTAGTTGTAGATGAAATTACTAAAGGTAAAGAATGTCGGCTTGAGTGACTGCATTACGGGATGCTTACTGTCCAGCCACATGGGGATGTTGCTGTAGTCAAAAGCGAATAGCATGGATGTGCCTCTAGACTCCTCGTGGATTGGGCCATCATCCTTTACGTTCTTCATCCACTCCCTCATCCATTTCTTTTTAGGAGTGGTTATCTTCTGCCCTTTGCCTCTAGCCTCCCTGACGGCATCATTATAAGCCATCTGAGCATGAGCCTTGTAGGAAGCATATTCTAGATTCTGCTTCACGGTTGGATCCATCTCATGGAACTGCGCGACTTTAAGGAAAGCAGATCCGCCCTTAAGGTTTAACAAGTCCTTAACGATGGTGTCTTTTGGATTAACCTTCTCTATGCCTGAGACTAGGGTATTGTTGTCAAATCTCTCGCGGTTAATAATCTCCCCGTATTTATGGTTGCGATCCGTCAGAGCCTTAAGGGCTTTGCCAAATTGGCCTTCCTTTATAAGCTTAAATGCTCCCTTGTCATAATCCGCCTCAGAAAGTTTCCCTTTAAGGTAATCCTCGCCAGTAAGAAGGAAGTCAATCCCGTTCCAGTTACTAAACCTTCTGGTCACTAACCCTTTTAGCGTCTGAATCCCTGCTCTAAGTTCATACTCAGCCCTCCTCCTGTTCTCAGGGTTTGTAAATCCTGTGCCAAGATAAATGGCCGCTTTGTTAATTCGGAAAGTTCCCGCAGAAAACGACTGCAAATTAGGGGCTAACCAGTTGAAAAGTATGGTGGCAAATCCTGTCAGGTATCCTGAGATGACCTGTGAGAAAACTGTCTGTACTGCCCTTGCAACCCAAGCATAATCGTGGTGTCTTGCGGCAAGATTATTAATAAGCTCCTCATAAGTGGGCTTATCTATTATGCGGTCTTTGCCTATGAAGCGACTGGCATTCTTATCCCCGAATAAAAACTCCAGTATTTTCTTCTCTCTCTCATCATACTTGGCTTCCGTCTCATTAAAGAGAACCTTTTCCTGATAGGAGCTAAGATTAGGATTTTGAACCGCATCCTGCCAGAATTTATTAAGGGATGTTCCTCTGGCTGACTTGTCACCCATAACCATGAGCATTCCTTTAAGGATACCATTGAGAGTGCCTTTACTTATCTCAATGTGATTGTGAGGTAGCCCGTCTTCAGGCAGGGGTTTAGTAGATGCCTCAATAAGCTTGTAGGCATTTTCCCTGCTGGTTTTCTCAAGGTGAGCTTCCAGCGCTCTTACATCAAATCCTTCAAATATATTTAATGTCTGCCCCTTTTCTCTTGCGGCTCCCGTCTTAACATTTCTAGCACCGCTTGTCTTAAGGTTGAATGCCCCAAGCCTTTTCCTGTTAGGATTCCTTTCAGCGGCTTCCTTTGCTTTTAAGAAGCCAGCTCCAAGTAATGTAGTGATAGCCACATCAGGAGTGTACCCCTCCACAAAGCCGGGATCGCCAAGTTCAGCGTCTCCAAATACCTGCTTCAAAGACTCTCGGTTGAAAATAGGGGTCTTAATCCCTCTGTAGTGGTGTCTGCTATTGGCTAAAAGAGGGTTGATAAATCTTACTAAAATTATTCCTAGATCAGGGTATTTATTTAAAAAGTCCGTGTAAATCTTTTGCTGATCCTCGGCGGTGAAGTGCTGAACAATAAGGTAACCCTCCATTTCAGGGATGTAGTTGCCCAGTTTTAATGTGTAGGTATTGCCCTCATGCTTCTCGGTAATGTAACTTCCTTTGGCTACCCCCCTTGCCTTGGCTTCACTTTCAGACATGAATCCCATCCGTGCATCAAAGCCCCTGAAGTTAAACTTGTTTTCAGTAACGTCCGCACTTGGGTTGTATGACTCAACATTGAGCCTCGCCGCAGTGGTGTGAATCTCAGCGGAAAACTCTCTTAATCTTTTAGCTTTTGCTAAGACTCTCCAAGCAGGCACTCCAACTAACTTCTTTATCTCTCTTGAGAGTTGATCACTGTAGTCTTTAACCGCGCTTTTAACCTTAGCGACCTGCAACTCCGCATTTCTTAAAACGTCTCCAGCTTTACCGCTACCCCCATGCAGTCCAGACATGAAGTTTATATAGTCATATTTACCTGAGAAGAATCTTGTTCTTAATTGAAGGAAGTCTTCCGTCCTTTCTTTTCTCTTCTTAGCCTTTTCCTCTTTCTTTGCCTTCTTAACCTTGCGTCTCGTATCAAGTAACTCAGCGGTTGCCCTTGCCTGTTGAGCCTTCTTGGCATCGTAGTCCTCACTGAGGTTCTCAGGGTCAAGAGCGTATCTAGTATCACCAACTACTGGTTCTATACCTTCAGCGATATTCCTCCAGTCTTTACCGAAGTCTTTCTCAAGTGCTTTGGAAGCCGCTTTAAAGTAAGGGGATTTAGGATTGTCTTTATACTTGTTATAAAGGTTTATGAAATTCTGTTGTCTCTTGGTCTTCTCTACAGGCTTGGGACGGCGCATGACCGCCTCCTCGTATTCTCTATCCTGTACCTTGGCGAGTAAATCTGGATGCCCTTCGTAGTTTTCAAGGCGTTCCCTCTCCCTAATAAGGTCTTCAACGATTTGCTTGGGTTGGCCCTCCCTGATCATCTTCCCTATGTGTGTAGCCAGCTTCTTTTTAAAGTTACTGGATACAGGATTAGGATCCTCAACTGGCTGTAATATCTCCTCTACCTTGTCACCAAGGGCTACCATCCTTGCCTTATTCTCTTCACTGGCAGGAATATAGTCATAAGCGCTCAGAATCGCCCCTGAAGGCGCTCTAGCTAGAGTCTTGGTAAATTCACCCTTGCCTTTAACTGAGGCGAGTTTCTTGCCTTCTACAGGATCAAGAGCAAACTGCGAATGCTTCCCTTCGACCCCTATATTTTTCATCTCAGGCGTAATCTGTAGATAGGGCTGATTGAGGGTTGAGAGGTCGCCTTCAACTGCGTTACTTAAAAGTCTCTCAAGCGCTTCGATATAATTAAGGCCATTCTCAAAATGGAATTGAGGATCAAGCTTGCCAAGGTGTTCGAGTAAAATATCGTAAGTTCTTACAGGGTCGGCCACTTGTTGCAGAGCGTCTAATACGGCCTGCTCATCAGGGTGAAGGTTGCTCTTGCTTACTGAACCATCTTCATATTTAGTTCCAGCGGTAAAGTCCGCAGGCAAATACATATTCAACTCATAGTATTTCGCGGGATTCTGACTGTTAGTGAACCCGCTTTTTTTGAAATTAGGTCGGTTATTGTAGGCATCATTTGCCTTTTCAAGGAGCGGTCGAATAACGCTAATCCTTGTTTTTAGGGGAACTGATATGTCCGCAATGTACGCCGTGAGATGCTCATCCCATTTCTGAGAGTCGGCATCCTCCCTAACTTCGTAGGCATCTTTTGTCTTTTTAATTATATTGTCAGAATTGTAGTAATGACCATGAGGATCATAGCGCTTTCTTAATTGAGCGTATGCATCCGCGTATGGGTTAGGAAATTGAGCCTCCGTTATACTAACAGGGAAGTATGAGGAATATGCGGCGTTGAGGTCTTTAAAAATTTTCCTGATTGCTTTAATTCTAAAAACAGCCTTAGTCACATCCAAAACGCGATCTTCAGCAGGAAGTGCCATCACTTGGTCTTGCTCATTTTTAATGTCAACCCTGAGCTTTTTATATTCCTCAACCAATTCTAGAGCAGAAAGTAACCCCTGACCTTCAATGTAGGCAGGGGTTTTGGCAATAGGAGGGTTGCCATCTATGATCGCTTCAATATCATTACGGGTATATTCTAATTTTTCTGCTGTATCTATAAGTTGATGCGTTAGGCTTCCTCGCATTGGCCCCTCCTCAAAGCCAACATCCCCTGTTCCCACCTTGCCATTAAATTGTTTTGTGTATTTGTTGTAGAATTTGGGAGTCGCTATGTCATAAAGCATTTTGTGGAGTTGCCCACCAATAGAAAGGTTATCCCCCTTTATAGATTGTATGTGCTTGGCTCTCGCCCCTGTAGCCTCCACATCCTTCTCTGCTACCTTTTCTCTTATCTGGTCAGCTATAGCTTTGCCAACAAGCTCATTTAATGTTTTGCCGTGAATTTGTCCTGAGCCTGGCCTGTCCACCTCTCCCTCCAGCGGGAAGACTCCAATGAAATTGGGCTGTATTTCTGCGTCATCGTCAAACCCTGTATGTTTTTCAATGACAGTAATAGCCACACTTTTTCGGGGGCCGCTGAATGTATCGGATACCTTATCACTTTTATCGCGCATTCGGAAGTCCTGAATAACTGACAGTGTCTTAGCTATGTTGGCTCGGCTGGTATAGTTTATTGATTTTTTTAAATCAATTTCAATAGAGCTTCGTTGCTCCGCCAGTTTCCATAGCTGAGTTTTGGTAATTTTACGTTTGGCTGGAATAATGACTTTGCCAGATTCGGTATTAGTAATATCTACGTCAAGTTTCTCTCCCAGAAGAACATTCGCAAGAGCATCCACAATTTCATTCTCTAATTGGAGAGGCCCACTCTCCCATTCAAATTGAATCTCGCTGACGTTCTTTCTTAAGGCTGAGTTATAAAGTTCTATCTGTTGCGCCCCTGTAGCCCATGAGATGCCAGCGTAATTGTTTTCTACAGCAAGTCTAAGGATGTGCTTCAGGGCTGGTTCGTGATAACTACGAACAAAAGGCATAAACTCAACTTCAGTGAGGTTGGTTTTGTCAATAGCCCTTTTTTCATCCGTCAAATCTTGGTAAGCTTCTTTCAGCCGATCAATTTCATACAGCGGATTAGCTGAATCTTTATCTAGGGCTTGAGCAACCGGATAAATCGAAAGAGGACTAAAGTAATCTTCAGCTTGTTTCTGGGTTAGGTCGTTTGCTAGTGCGTATTCCTTTAGGATGGTGTCTAGGTCGGTAATAGGGTCGGCTGTTTTCTCACCTGTGTAGTCCTCACTGTAGGACTTATTAAAAAGGTTTGTTGTGTTTTTTATTTGTTCTTTGAGCCTCTTGGTGGTGGCTTCTGCATCAGCGGATTTTACGGTTGCCCCTCTAATAAAACCCCAAATAAAGTTTGGGCTGGGAAGGCCATCTGGCGCACCGAGGTTTTCAATTTTAACCGAATGCCGCTGAGACACCAGTTCCCGTATCTGAGTTTTGGTAATTTTACTGTGAGGGGATATAATGACTTCGCCTGATTTGATATTAAAAACCTTTACATCAAACTTCTTGCCCAAAAGATCCTCCTCAAGACTAGCAATTGTATCCTCTAATCTGGAGTCTTCCTTAAACCGATCTTGATAAGCATTTAATAGTTTTTCTATATTCTCATTAATGGAGTCCAAAGAAGAATCAAATGGCTGTATGCCAGTTAGACCCTTGATCCTCGCATCCAGCAAGTCTAATGGAGTTGACATTATAGCCTTCCAATCTGTATTTATCTCGGTGTTTTTTAGATTCTCCGTCAAGTCATCATATTGAGTTAGCTCGGCGATATACCTATCTTCTAGATGCCTTATTAACTTCTGATGCTGTTCAATGTGTTCGAGTTGCTCATCTGATAGAGTGTCTTCCAACCACTCCTTGTATTTATCTCGGTATTCTCTGCCTGCCTTTCTTAATTTTTCTCCGATCTTGCTTAATTTAGAGGCGTTTTTCTTCTTTCTTTTTACATAAGCATTGTAGGCCGTACCCCAATCGCTTTGTATCTCCTCTATGAAAAGAACTTTCTCCCCATCTGAATTCATCCTGTCACTGATCCTTATGTGGAAAATTATATTGCTGGCTATGCCTTCAAAATGGCTCCCTGTATATTTGCGCCCCTGAGCGTGGCCTCTATCTATAAACTGTTTTTCAGGAGCGTAAAACACCAGCTCCCTGTAGTTTGTTCCGCCGGGTTGAGTTGTCTCATCACTACCGTACTCAGGGCGATCAACCTCCTTCATCCTAATATGAAATTGATTCTTCTTAGCCTCAATAAGGAGCTGTTCTTTTGTAACCTTCCCTTTCTCATCCAGCATCTCAGGGACAGCATCGTTAAGATCCATCCATAAAACTTCAGCTTTTTTGATTCCATCGCCTGGTCTAAGGAATGCCAATGCCTGATCTAATGTTGCCGTCTTTGGAAATTCCTCTTCTATCTTCTTAATAATCCCGGAGTAGAAAGGCTCATCTACAGGATCTAAGGCAAAGCGTATATCTTCTTTATCTGGGTCAAACCTTTGAGATAGAGGAACAATATTCCCATCATTGTCGTAAGTAACGGCGCGAGCTGTCTTTATCTGCTCTGACTCGAATACTGCGTAAGTAGTGGTAGGCTTGTCACCTTTAACCACTCCTGTCTGGTGATCATCTCTGACATTCTCAATAATTATCCCATCGTTGCCGTCATCTAAAGCCTTCGAGACTACGTTTCTAGTTCTGCCTATTCCTTGAGCGCTACGCCATTTAGCTCCCTTCCCATCTACCGTGTAAGGGTTTTCAATTTTAATATAGTAAGGATCTAATCTTGGTTCTGCATTCTGGTAATCAAACGCCCTTGTATCGTCAGCGTATGTGGAGGCTGTTTTGTAGTCCTTAGCAAACCAGTGGACTCCTGTATCTGCCCACTCTCTAGGTCTAAATACTGGGTCACTATCTAAAAATCTCCCATCAGGAGTGCCGTGCCATCCCTTGTGCTTGTAACCTGCCTTGTCAGCGGCCATGTCCAGAAGCCTTGCAAGTTCTGAATAATTCTGGTCAGGATTCTTAGCTAGGTCTAAATACCGAGCATCAGTCTCAGGATCTAGGGCAAATCTTATGTCGGGCTTATCCTCTCTGAACCTTTCAGATAGAGGAATGACGTTTCCATTGTCATCACGGGTTACTGGGTCGGCTGATTTTATTTGGTCGGGGAGGAACACTACGAAGGCGCTGGCCGTTTCCAAAGCATCAAATCCCTCTCTGCGTGTTTTGCTGGCTAACCCCGTACCTTTTTGGTCAACGCTCTTTACCTGCTTCGGGTTTTCTACTTTTAGAAAAGCTTCTGTCACTGTCGGGTTCGGAGCGCCCTCAAGCCTGTTCGCATAGTACTCTGCGGTTTGTTTGTCTTTTGCAAAGAAATACAAAGGGCCAAATTTCCCAACACGGAATACGTTGCCACGGAAGTCCGGTGATCCGTGAAAACCTCTCACGTTATACCCTGCTTCTTTAGCAGCAGCATCAACCATCTCCTGTAGCTCTTCCCTGTTAGCTTTAGGATTCTTAGCTAATTCTAAATACTTAGCGTCCGTCTCAGGATCGAGGGCATAAAGCTTGGTTCCTCTATCAGTCTGCTCATACCGCATTCCCTCAAACAGCTTATCGAATAAGGGAGAGTAAGTTTCGGCAAGCTCCTGCTTGGAAGGGTAAGCGCCACTAGAGGGGTCTATGTTGGCAAGGAAGTCGTTAGTTATTCCCTTTTGAGCAAGCTTATCAATGGTGTAAGCCTCAAAAGCTCTAGCGGCTAATTCTAGGTTCTCTGAGTAGTAAGGCTCTCTCCTTGTTTCATCAAATTTCTTAGCTCGGCTTTGGTAATCACTGCCTAGGATGCTCTGCATTAGATCCTTAAAAGCATCCCTCACCTCTTCCCTCATGTTTATGGCGGAAGGATACATAGTTGTTGTGATGTTCTCTGTAATGAACCCGCCCGCGCCTACCTCCGCCTTATCTTTTAAATTTAGTTTATTGAAATAGTTATCCAAGCCATGGAACCACTCATGTGCTAGGGAGCCTGCTCCTCGCTTCTTGGTAAGGTTAATGGCTATCTTAATTGCCTCGTAATGAGCTGAGGCAGGATTAACCCCTCCGTGTCCTCTTGCCCCAAAAGCTAAAGCCAGCGTACCATTCAGAGCCAGCGCTTCCACTGGTATGTTTAGTACAGAAGCTAAATCATTTAGGGCATCATAAGTTTCATTAAGATTCTTCTGGCGGAGCTTGTTTCCAACGTAGTTTCCAAACTCAACACCCCTGAACCCGAACCTCGACATGAACTGGTCTGGATCAATGTTCTCATTTGGTTTTCTTAACTTATCACCTTCTCTCGGCCTGTTGTCCTCACCCCTAAGCTTTACATTTTTCTTCTTCTCCCATATTGCCTCAATCTCATCAAATTGGTTTTTGAAATATTCGCGGGCGCTAGCAACATCTTTAAATCCTTCCTTTAAGGTGACGATGTTCCTGCCAACCTTTTTAGCAATCTCAAATGACTGATCAACTCGGTTCTTATAAATATTGAAGTCCTTACGCCTTCTTATCTCCACTTCAGGATCACCTTCAATCCTCATGACCCTCTTGATCTGGTCAGCTATCTCCATGGTAGCTCCCTCTACATCAGCTTTAAATGATTTAGGGGAAGATGGTCTTACCTTGCCGTTGTATTTAGCAACAAATCCATCTTTTGGTTTATCAAGAGGTTCTCCATTTTCATCGTAGTGCAGTCCTGTGAAATACCCTATTGTCCATCGCTTGGCTTTAGTAAAATCTGGAAGTCCTAATGCCCTGTAAAGCAGGGTCTTTCTCGCTATTTTTAAAAGCTCCCTCTTTGCAACAACGTCAGGGGGAAGGTTAGCCTTTCGGGCTAAATCATAGTCTGATAAAGGTTTGTTCCTTTTGATAAAGTTTGCTGATACCCTTAAATTTTTATCCGCTTTAATTGATGACTCGTTGACTATTACTTTCTTCCAACCGTTGGCTACCTCTGAATCAGGATTAATAAGAAGATCATTGGCTATCTTTCTGAGCGACCTAAAAGCGTCCGCCCAGTTCTTAAGTTTGTACTTACCTTTTGGTTTAGCAGGTATTGAATCCCTTATTGCCGCAATAGAGGCTAGAGTTTCCAGACTGACTCCTTCTTTAAGAAGTTGTTTGTAGTTAGGAATGGGGAAGTTTTTACTTAGAGTTATGTCAACGTCCGAGCCAACATAGCTCTCCATCTTTTCTTTGTATGCCTCATATACATCTTTCCTCGCTCCTCCGATCTTTTGCCCGAAGTCTTTAATTTCGCCTGTTGTTACAGGAGGAGATGGGTCTTCGACTCGAAGAGGAGTCTTCCTTTTTTTCTTTTTACTGCTCTCAAAATTAAAAAGCTGTTGCTGAGTTTGATCTATTTTCTTACGGGCAGGCTCACTGGTAAAATCAAATGAGTCCTGAGCGGGATCAAGAGCATACATTTTAAGTTCAGCTAAAGCTGGAAATACGCTTCCATTGCCTGCTGTTCTGTGGAAGTTTTCAGACTCGGTAAGGACTTTGGCCAAAGCCACTCTGACTTCATCCAGACCCTCAATGGCATCAACCGTCTCCCATGTCCTTCCTTTCCGTGGGGTTCTTCTGATTTTATTCAGTAACCCATCAAGAAACTTCATAAATGCTCTAACGAATTTCTCACCTGCCTTGGGTTTAGTGGCAAGGTATATGTCCCAGAACTTCGTATCCATTGCCAAATCACCTGCAATGTTTGCCATAGCCTCTTCTTCAATTTCGGCCCAGAACTTCGGATTCGTGTCCCCATCATAAGCACTGTGATATCTTTTGGCTATCGGTGTAATCAGCTCTGGATAGTGTCTGGCATTTTTTTTGACAACCTCTTTAAATTCTTCGTACAGCTCAGGATTGACCTTCCCCACCGTATGCATGAACTCATGTAATGTTGTTGCTAAGGTGGCGTAGTGACCATCAAGGTTAATGAGCATAGCCCCTTTGTGAACCACTCCAGAAATAGGTTCCCTTGTATCATCCTTGCTGGAAGGTTGCATAAGGATAATCTGCCTGCCTGTTCTTTGCTCCAAGGCGAACACAAAGGGAAGGTTAATGCGTCCATCAACATCATCAACGTCCACTGGTACATAATCCCGTAATTGCGGCTTTTCCCTATTGAGACTTTCAACCAGCCTTACTTGTTCCCCTGCTGGTGTTTTTAATTGGATGGGCAGTTTTGCTAGTCTTTCCTTCTTATCCCAATCCTGCACTTGTTCAGCCTCATACTTTGCTCTGCTGGTAGCGCTTTGCGCCGCTTTGCCTATCTCCGCCCACATCTTACTAAGAGATGAGTCGGGAGCAAGCAGACCGCTAGAAACTATTAGTTGATGCATTTCATCGGGCATTAACCCTCCATCTCTCGCGTAGATGATATTAAACTGGGGATTACTGCCTATCCATGAGTCATCCCAATCGCCCTTGTTTCTTTCAAATGCCTCTTTGCTGTTCTCCTTTTCATACCTCGACCTAGATATTAATCCATTTTCCACAACTATATCCACAAGGGGATCAAGTATGAAGTGTTCCTGTATAGAGGAATATCCCCTCCGCTTAGGCGCGGGCTTTTCTTCTAGTACCTCGCTGGGCGCATCTTCTTCTTGTACGGATTCTTCTTCTTCTTTTTCTTCCTCTCGCTGGCGTACACTTTCTTGCGAGCCTGGGAAGGGATCTGTGTCTTCTGATACATTTGGCTGTCCTTTCTGTATTGTTTCTTGATCGTCTTTAATATCGACTGCCCCTGATCTATTCTGTCCGGTGGCCTTGTCCTGTCCAAATTCTTCAGTGCCGGGTTTTCCTGTGGCAAATTCTCCCGTCTTAGTAACTGGTCTAATACCAGCCTCATCTTCTACGGCTTCACGTTCCGCCTGAGCTGTTTGTCTGGCTACCTCCTCCTCTTCGGCTACCTGTTCCTGTTGTGAAACTTCCTCCGTAGTCTCTACCTTCTTCTCACCAAATTGAACAACCTCAACTTCGGGCAAATACTTGCCACCAAGCATTCCTCGGCCCTTTTGAGTTATTGGACGTTTTGTAACTTTAACAATAATCTCATGCTCGCCATCATGTTTCCTTAAATGTTCATTTCCTTCGTTTGGTTGAACAAAGTTAACATCAGCAGTCGTGCCATCAACCCACTCCTTACCCACCTTGAGATGATCCGAAAGCTCCATGCCCTCCTCCGCCATCTCCTGCTTGAGGTCGTCTAATATGGCCTGCTCAGATTTAGTGAGGGGAATGTTTCTTTCTTCCGAAGTCTCTTCGGCCTTGACCATGCGGTTGATCCTCTCAGATAAATGTAATTCTTTATCTCCCGCTTTCTTTACATTTTCAGATACGGGCTTTCTAACTTGATCAACTTCAGCTTGAGCTTTATCAACTTTGTTCTGCGCTTCTTCTATTGCTTGGGTATCTTTCTGACTGAAGGATGGTGTGACTTGCCCCTCACTGCTTTCAAGGGGGATACCCTCCTCCGCCGCCTGTAATTCTTTTGTGGCTTCTTGAAGAGCCTTCTCTTTAGCCTCAAGCTTCGAGACGTGCTTAAGTTCTGGTAAATCCGCTTGCTCAGTCGTTTCAGTGGGCCACGGGCTGACTTCAATTTTATAATCAGTTGCTCCTTCTTGAGATGCTAAGTCATTTCCTATTGACATGGCCTCTTCAACAGAACTCGCTGGGATTGGTTGGTTGATTACTGTGACCTTGTCTGAATCAGTGTTAGATACAATTCTTATTTGCCACTCAGGGAGAGGTGGCGTGTTCAGTTGCTCTTCTGCAACGGCATTAATAGTTTCACGACCTTCACTAATGTTCTCCTTAATGGAAGTGTCAGTAGTTGTTTCACCGACCATTGCTGGCTCAACATTGGTGTCTTTCGCCCCCCTTGCTTCCAAGTCAGCATCAGCCCTAACCCTTTTAGCTAAGTTTTCAGGAAGTACCTTTGCGGCAGAAGCATTGACTCTCATTGAGCCATCAACCTGTATTGCGATTCCTGTGTCTATCAGGGCTTGTGCGTATTCATCTCGGCTTGCACTACCATGATCAAGTATAACCTCAACTTCTCTAGCGATAAAAATGTATCCCTCAATAGCCGCGACCACCGTATCTTTTTGTGCAAGTGTGACCTCCCCCTGTAAATCTAAAGCTCTATGAATGAGTTCCTTGTTCTCATCGCTTAATGACAAGTTCTGCCCTTCATAATCATTGCCTACAGCTATTGCATTATAGAGAGGGTCGCCTCCCCTGTCGAAAGTAGCCAGTATTGCTTCCTGAGTCTCTGTTGAAAGGTCTTTTACATTAGCTAAAACTCTTGAAACTTCGGCACGGGCTTGACCAATGTTAAGAAGATTGGCTGATTTTTGAGCGTGGGCTTTGCTAAGAACGTATTTAGCGTCAATAATATCCTCAGTGGTAATCTCTTCTCCTGTTTTTCTGGAAAGTTCTTCCCTAACTGTATCACCCCCTTTTTCAGCATCTTCCATGTTCTTTAACCCCTCTGCGGAGCGGAGAACATCTTCTGCATACTTCATTCTCTGCCTGTAAATAGATGGCGCGGTACGAAGTCCCATGCCTCCACCCAGAAACAGACCTACTACAAAGGAGACAAATTCTCCTTCATCCTCGGCTCTAGTCGGGTCGTAATTTTTTATAGCATACGCATTCTCCCATCGAGTCTGCCATTGTTCCGTTTTTCCCTCGGCTACCGCTCTAGAACCGACTGAGATTGCAATAGCGGCCGCAACACCTTTCTTTGAGGCAATCATCTTATCGTATGCGCCTTTAGGGAGAAGTTTAGTGCCAACCTTACCAGTTTTTAAAAGGAAATAATCAACAAGGGAATCAACAAACGCAATGCCTGATGCATTTAATAAAAGATTGTCCGTTCCCCAAATATGTCCAGCCTCGTAGGCTTCATCATACATATTCTCTGCTGTTAGGGATAAATTAACGCCGTATGCTGGAGCAATCGCCCCTACCTTCCCCCCTGTCCATTTTCCGGCCTTGCCTAGACCTCTTCCAAGACCAGCGCCAATCTCCATCGTCTTTTTACTTCCGGTCACTTTGCCAAGCCCTTTGACAGCAAGACCAGTCGTTGTTCCAATTCCTTTTCCTATGGTAGCTCCGACTTTCGTGGAAGTTAAACCTCTGCCTATTGCATATTTTGCTTTGGATTTAGGAATTACTCTTGATGCAGAAAAAGCTTGGGCAAACAAAAGTAACTGAGCGGCTCCATCTTGAGCGCCATGCCATATTTGTAGCCAATCTGAAGTTCTCGCCTTAAGATCCGAAGCCACACTTTGAGGGTTGCGTCTATCAAACTCCTCATTAAACATTCTCTTAAACTCCTGTAGGGCTTTAATTCCAGTGGAGTCATCTTTATACTTAAAATAAAGCCTATGAGGAAGGTAAGCCATGTTCATCCACGCTTTACCGTAGGCTTTTAGCAGTCGATTATTAGTGTCCTCCCAGAATCCTACGTCCTTTCTAGGGTCAACAAGCTCCCTGCTAACCAAGTCCATGTGCTTCTCCATGGTAACCTTGTCCCATGAAGAGAAGGTTTGGGTCTTGATGTTGGCCTTTCTGGCCTTTCCTTCGCCTGTGAAGGCGTTACCAATCTTTTCGTCTATCTTGTATTGGAAAATAGGCTTTCCTTTAGCATCAGGGGCGAGCCTTAGTGAGAATCCCAATCCAGTTATTGGGTCTACCTCGATGTGCCTCCACTCATATTTCAAGTGTTCACGGGTCTGCCGATCATGTTCCTCAAGCCTCTTCCGTGCGTTTGTGAATGCGTCTATATCAATATTATCATCAAACCCTTTGGCTGTTGGCTCAATATTAATTGGAGCGTCAAAAATGTATCCTTGCCTACTTAGTTTAGTGGCTATTCTTTTCTTTTGCTTCTGAGATAACTTGGATGGGTTTTCCCATAGCTGTTCAAAAGCTTTTTTATCTACAAACGCTTGACCATAAAACTCCCTGTTTGTGATTTTAGTACCCTTTTTAATTCCTGCAAGCCAAGCTGGAGATGCACCGCCAATTTGTCTTTCGCCTTCTTCTCCGGGCGGGCTGTACAGCGTGTCCGCAATGTCGGGCTTCATCAGGAGGTATGCGTGTATCTGTGAACTAAGGCGGTCACCTCCCAGTTCTGCTAGAAGCTGTTTGAAAATGTAGTGGAGAGTGAAGCTCCGTGCCTCTGCCTGTAATTTCCTCTTAGCCTCACTGAGGTTAGCCCCATTATAGCCTGCAACTCCTACGGCAATCTTGTTTGCTGAGTCAGCACTGGTCATCTCCTCAATGCCTCCGAGGAGACTTGTTAAGCTGGCATCAGCAGGCCATAATTCGATAGGCATATATGACCTAATCCGTGGGCTTACCAGCGGCCCCCTTGTTGCCTGCTTCTCTTTAGCCTCCGCTAGTTTCTGCTGTGCCTCCTCATTTTTAGGCTCATTCTCGGCCTGTAGTTCCCGTATTTTAACCGTATTGTCCTGAACCGTGGTGTCAGTTTCCAGTGCGAAGGCGGCGGCCTGTACCGTTACAGCATCATCGCTTTTATCCGGTGATGGTTCGGCTGGGAGATTGCCCAACTTTGTTTTGGCAGGCTTGGGAGGTTTAGCCTTTTTGCCCTGCTCTGTACCGCTGGCAGGCTCTCTAAATAGATGCCCTCCAATACCATCTTTTGTGCCTTTACTATTTTGGAAAAATTCGGAGTAGCTAAGAAGTGACTCCAGTCCATCAGCCTCGGACAAGCCTTTTATGTGGCTGTAGTAAATCTTTGCGTTTATAGACTCTTGTTTCAGAGATGCTGATTCCTGCTGTGCCTCCGATAGTTTGTCCTCAAGAACATTACGTTTAACTAAGTCCTCTTCGTACTCTTTATTACCACCAGTCGAAGAGCGTCCACTCCGAGGCGCTTCATATCCTTTTTGTATTTTCTCTTTGTGTTTAGCTTTCCTGCCGTGATCCGCAAGAGAGGCGCGGATATTCCCCTCTTTAAGGGAAGCTTGTTCCTTTTGAATCCCTATATTTAGTTCGCGAGCCTCGTTCTCGTGGAAAGCTTTATCGAATGCGGCCTTACGCTGTAAGGCTATCTCTGTGCCAAGAAATTGCTTATTGTCGTCTTTGTCGGTTATATAAATCCCTCCTGTTTTGGGATCTGTTTTAGTGTTGTTACCCCTAAGAGGATCCCTGTATTCACGACTGCCGTCCTTCTTGCGAAAAACTTCTGACCAGAGGCCATCTTCGCCTTTTTCAAACCCTTGAGATTGTTTTTCTTTGTAAAAAGGTTTTCCAGTGCCATCGAAAGAAGCAACATCCTCTCGATTTATATTTGGGTTATCCCTAAAAAATTTATCTATATCGGCCTTATCCCTCCTAGCCTGCTCTGCTCTCCGCGTAGCCTCTGCTCTCAGTCTGCGGTTGGCCTCTGCTCTTTGTCTAGCGGCAAGCTTATCCTCCCAGACAAGATTGGCTTTGTTGGTCATGTCCCATTGCTCACGCCGTTTGCGACTGCTTGTCGGCGTAGCATTGGGGTTGTTAGTGCGTAATCCCCAATCCCCGATTCCTGAATCTTTCTTTTTTCCAAACGGGTTCTTTCTGGGTTCTGCCATATCTGTAATAATCTACTATAAAAGGTTGGGTCATTCCATTAAAGAAACACCCTATTCGGAGCTGACGTTGGTCGAGAAACGGGTTGTTCTACCCAAGCCTCATCATCTACCGTTTCCGGGTCATCAGCCTCAAATTCTCCAGTCTCTGAATCTCGCGCTCGGACTCTCTCAGTCATGTCGCTAGACCAGACTACAAACTTCTTGGCAATGTCCGGATCCATATCGCCATTAACGTCTCTGAAAAGCACCCAGTGTTTTTTGTCACTCTTCATTACAGGGCGTTCAAATTCTATGTCACCATCTTTAACCTTCTTTGTCTTCCCAGTGTCAGTCCAATGCTCACCAATAACAGTGAACACATAGCCATCTCCCTGGGTAACAACAGTAGTCACTTCTTTGCCGTCCTCATCAGTGTCAGTTGAAGTGAATCCGTTCTTCTCAGCGAATGTGACGGCTTCTTTCTGGGACTTGAATTTGAGAAGATAATCAATCATTGTCCTCTTCCTCTTCCTCTTCTTCTTCTTCGTCTGGATTCGCACTGGCAGTTACCCAATCTTCAGGCAACTCATCTACAAGAACATCATCGTCAGTTAAGAGGTTCTGGTCAGGGATATTAATCGTTTCCTCTTCAGTCTCAGGGTCTACAGATATATTCTTTTGTATCTCGATGTATGCTCTTGGGGCTACGTCAGTATTTTCCTTGCTCCAACCCCACCAGTACCGACTTCCAGATTTGCTGCCTGTCTTGTGGTAAGATAACCCTTTAGCAATTCCTGCCTGTTCTGAACGAGCTTCTGCTTCCTGTTCGGTGTTAAATATTATATATGCCATAGTGATTAATAGATGGTGTAGTGAGTGTTTATATTTACCTTAATGTCTGCCTTAATGGACTCTTGTGATGAATCCCAGATTATAATTTCAGAGATGTCACCCCCGTAGGTTGAGGTGTTATTCATCCTTGCTCCAAGACCTAGCGAGGTTAAAACTCCAGAGGATGGAGTCTCTGTGCTTGGATCAACAGTTCCATTAAGATCAACTATTGAACTGCTTCCGTGAAAATATGCCCAAACCAGACTAGCTACTGTTATTGAAGCGGATGCTGTAGTGTTCGCCCATGCTCCAGCAAACGTCTTAACCGCTCCATCTGCGTTTATCGCTATAATTTGTCTACCTGCTGTTCCTGTACCATCGATTCCAGCATCAGTTATGTACCCATCACCAGTCTCACTATCGGGCCTTATAACTAAAGTTATGGTGTTAGGTTGAGTCATTGCAGGGCCAATTACCCCAGATGTTAAATGGGAAGCACCAGAGCTTATACCATTAAACCTCATTGTAGGCTTACTGTTAAGCGTTAAAACGTCTCCACCCTCCACGATCTTTGGTTGATATGCTGCTACAGACGCAGATAATGTTAGGTTGTTGCCCGTTTGATCAAAAAGTTTGGTGACGAAGCCTCCTGCTCCAACTTCCCTAACAGTTATGTTATCATAATAAGTTTTGTCATTCTTGGTGTTATAAGGATACAGCCTTATTTGTGACTGAGTTGGTTGCACGATTTTACTATACGTAGTCATTGTGTTGGTAGCATCGAAATTACCAAACGCATACGAATAGTTAGATCCATCGGACATATATAATTTTGCGTTGCCACTCTCTGATGTACTATCAGTTCTCATGTCTACACTTATCTCGTAGTACTTACCGACTGTTACATCAACGTGTGTTCTAGCATCAGAAGTTCCTTGAGAGCCATCCAGTATAGCCTCACCATTTACTATAGATGTGTAACTTGGGTTAGTAATGTTATACCAACCGCTAGAGCCGTCCCCACCCCACGTAGCCATGTCAGTATTGAACTCACTCTTGTGGTCATAAATGTTATAATGACGCAACATATTCTGCTCGATTGGGAACCGCTTGGGCGAGGAATCCATGTTCGGGAAGAATACCATCTCTGATAGCTTACCGATGTAGTTGAAGCTAGATCCTCCTGAATTATTCCACCCCATTTGAAAAGTAGTGAACGAACTTGTCGAACCTTCTGTTACTGAAAATACACTAGTGTTTTGTAGTCCATCATGGGTATCATTCCTAGTCGCTGACGATGCTAATTGTGAACCATTGATGAACTCCGAAGGAGTACCAAATGCGTCATTAATTGTTTGAGATGTATGGGCATCATCATAAATCAAGCCATACTTAGCGGCATCGTTGCCACTCAATAAAACACCTTCTGTTCTAGCTGCTGTGTCAGGC
>TARA_R110000824_G_scaffold77288_2_pt1 | contig 17873 bp, 22 predicted proteins | sample TARA_R110000824 | Tara Oceans TARA_R110000824 (sample SAMEA4397747) | marine metagenome | biome: Polar Biome; feature: [MES] marine water layer (ENVO:01000295) within the mesopelagic zone...; material: water (ENVO:00002006), including particulate matter (ENVO:01000060) such as......
GGTAGCAATCTTTTATCTGGCTACTAAAAATATCTTCGCCGTATAAATTGCTATACGATTTTTGCGTGTGACTTCGTTGCCCTGCCCTTCCGTGATGAGCACAGTCTAGCAAGGTGTTGCCAATTAAGACACGCCGCCTATAGCTAGTGTATTGTTTCGTGTCGGGGTCTTTTATTATTGGGTGCCCGTGTGTGGCCAGATTGCGAGCTATGCTTTCCTCCATGCTTGAGCCTTTGCCTGTGTGGCTACTGGTGCCCCGTATAAAGTGGATAGCGTCTGGCTCTATGTCCAAGGGTATACGCAGTGCGTCAACTGCGACACGGGCGTGGACAGACCTTTGGTTTGAAATTACTTGGTGCGTTCCGTGGTGGACATTTTCGGTCAAGTCTCCGAGCGAAATTAGCGTAAACTGGTCGGCGTCTTGCCTTAATGCTTCCACCTTAGTCCAGGCACTCACCCACTCCTGCCATAGCCATTGCTGTAAAGTGCTTGGGTGAAAGTAGTTTTCGTCGTCCAGCAACACCGCTTCGCCCATAAGACCAACTGTGCTACCGCAGTGAATGTCGCTAAAAACTCCGACCAGGTGCATTTATTTGGACACTGCTACCCAAAACGCAGGTCGCTTATTTGCGAGCCTTGGCGTGTCATCGATATGGACGTGCCCCGTTTCCAATCCGAGTCCTAGATTGGGCCACACCCCCTCTTTGTATAACCGCAATGCCTGGTATACCAACTCAAGCTCCCGCTCCTCTAGCGTTAACCCACTGCCATCGCCTGGCTTTGGAACTGCTGGCTCAATATCTACTGCCCGCACCAAGTTATCGCCAACCTGTAAGTGTGCCGACGTTGTTGGGTAGGCTTGGCCCTTGGCTATTTCCTTGCGATAGATGCGTTGCATGTCGGCCTCTGTCCGAGCATCGTCGTTTATACGCAACGGGAAGCCACATCTTTTACGCAAAGTGTCTAGCCCCTGCATAAAATCGGGGTCCATCATTTGTGGGTGATCGAATTCGTGCATGGCAAAAAACTCTAGCTCGTAGCCGTCGTGGGAACCCTGCTCTTTTAGCCATTTATGTGCCATTGCTTATACCTGTTCCTTCGTCTTTAAAACTTTGACCACACTACCAGCCGTCTTTTCTAAGCTCCGCCCAGCAACGTATCCGCCCAAACCTATTTGCACCACTAGCCATAGCTGGTCGGGTATTTCGCTAGTTGTTAGCTGGCTATACACAATCAACGCCACAAAAGTCAGCATTGTTATTGGCCGCCACGATCTAGCAATCCAGCTTTCCGCATTGGCCTCGCTCATTATTACATTGGCTTGGGCATCGGCTAGCTTGGTTTCGTATACAATCACCTCGCTGACCAACTGTGCTTGCGTTTTTAATAGCTCCGCTTTTATGGTAAGCCGTTCTTCGTCCGACGTATGCAAGCTGTCGACGGCTTTGCTGATTGGGTCTAATGCTTTTGCGAGAAAACTTAATGGCCCTAGGGACATCGCTCTTGCACCTCCAGTGGGGTTAACCCTCTGCCTTCCGTTGCCGTTAAACGCACCAAGCATAAAATCTGGCGTCGCTCGCTATGGGCTAATTCTAGCCCCTCCTGCAAACTGTTTATCGTGGATTCTGCTACTGTCATTTGTGCTTGCAATTCTGCTACGTCCGTCGGCAAGTCACTGTAGTCGCTCCACCCCAATACAAACCCTGCACCCGCTAAAAAAGCTGTAACCGATAGGCCCGTCACCACCGACAACGCCTTCGCCGATGGCACGGCCTGTGCTACAACTTCTGTCAAACTCATGCGACTGCATCCACAACTACTGGCGGCTTTTCTCTTTCCAGTATCGGTCTACCTTCGCTATCCGTCCACCCTGTTTCCAGCATGTGCTCGTCCATTCGCTCGCCTATGACAAGCCACGAAATCACATCGTCGCACCCGTCGTTTTCACATTCAATGGTTAAGGCCGAGCCTGTTATTGTACCACGCACACGCTCCCAACTACTTTCGTTTGTCGTATACACCTGGGCATCTCTAACAAGCAAGCTCCAGGTGCCTTCCGTCAAACCCACTTCGCTGTCCATGTCTATTGTAGCCGTTCCATTGCTGAGTGTCACTGTGCCCCGATAAATAAGCATCGCCTCGCTAGATTCTACAAAGCTGTGAAACAAGTCGTGCGTTTCTTTCATTGAAGGCAGTGGGTGGTCGATCTTAAAGCTCCCCGACGCCTTGGAAAGTGCCCCCCCAATATCGATATCCTGTCCGTCAGCCCTTAATGCATAGCTACTGTGGATAGTAGCGTTTGAACTGATGTAGTACTTGTTGTCTGCTCCCCTCACCCCTGCTTGGAAGTGGAGTACCTGTCCTGAACCACCATCGTTCTCATAATACTGGATAGCCCCTACACCAGTATTACCCGCCTCAAGTCTTATGTATGGATTTCCGCCACTTGAAGCAAAGCGAAAGGAGTCAAGTCCGTCAGTCGTGAGCGTCACCACATCTGCTGATGACTCTGACAAATATGTGTTTCCTGAAGCACTTCCATCGAGACGAATCTTGTCAGTGGCATCGATCACAATATCACCAGAGGTGGTAAGTGATGTCAGAGTGCCTACCGAGGTAAGCGACGAAGCTGTAACTCCGCTAGCCAAAGTCCCTCCGCTAAGAGTCCCAGCGGCGGACGTCACAGTTACGTTGGCGGTTCCGTTAAAGGATACTCCGTTTATCGTTCTCGCAGTCTCTAGCGAGGTGGCGGTGGCCGCATTCCCAGAGGCATCGCCAGTAAGGGCACCAATGAATCCCGTGGCAGTTATTTTGCCCGTGCTTGGATTATACGTCACAGTTCCGTCCGACTCTAGTCCTAGATTTCCAGTCAGTGTCCCGCCGCTAGTAAACACCAACCCGTTATTTTCGTTAGTTGATTCGTTGTCGGTTATCGTAACAGTCGTCGCTACCCCTGCCGTTCCAGATGCGTTGCCTGTCACATTCCCAGTCAAAGGCCCAGCAAACGCAGTCGCAGTCAGTGTGCCCGTTCCAGCATTATAGGTCAATCCGCCATCACTCTTGGGAGCCAAGTCACCTGTCGCACTTTCGAACAACCCTACGCTACACGACGTATCCGTGGTGTCAGCGACTGTGATTGTAGCTGGCACGATATTAGATGTTCCATCAAAGCTAGTGCCCCCTATAGTCCTGGCACTCGCTAGAGCGGTTGCGGTTGCGGCTAGCCCTACAGCGATGTTCGATGTTCCGTCGAAACTTGTGCCTCCGATGGTGCGAGCCGTTTCCAGAGCCGTGGCTGTGGCGGCGTTCCCAGTCGTCGATCCCGATGAACCGCTGACGTTTCCAGTCACGTTTCCAGTTATGTTTCCAGCGAATGTGCTAGTTAGCACCCCAGTAGATGCGTTGTATGTAAGGCCGCCGTCAGTTTTTGGGGCCAAATCGCCAGTAGCAGATTCCCATAGCCCAACCGAGCAACTGGAATCGGTCGTGTCTGCGACTGTTATCGTTCCTGGCACGATGTTGGCAGTGCCGTTAAAACTGGTTCCGCCGATAGTTCTAGCGGTTTCTAGTTGAGTAGCGGTTGCGGCGTTTCCGCTAGCATCGCCCGTCAAGGCACCAATAAAGCCCGTGGCGGTAATTTTTCCAGTGGATGGGTTGTATGTCACTGTCCCATCGCTTTCTAGCCCTAGATTGCCTGTTAGCGTGCCGCCAGATGTGAAAACCAATCCGTTATTTTCGTTTGTCGACTCGTTGTCTGTTATCGTGACGGTCGTTGCTACCGAAGCCGTTGTTGCAGTTGCCGCAGTGCCCGTGAAACCAGCTAGTGAGATATTGCCCTTTGTTAGCTTGCGGCTGACATTCGAGGCGTCTACTACTACAAAATAATCCCCGTCTCCGTCGGTTGTGCTAGTCGCTAGCTCGCTCAAATCTACATTCACTGTCACGTCACCCGTCGTGCCCGATACATCTATCGCCGTTCCAGCCACTACGCTAGTTACCTTGGCGTCGGTGTATCCAGTTCCGATGCTAGTCCCCTGCCACACTCCCGTCGCAACAGTTCCCAGTATGGTAATCGCTGTGCTCGATCCAATATCTAAATGCACTGGGGCACCACTGCCGTCGGCTACAACTATTTTCCCGTCGGTTTCGCCTACCAACTCTGTCCCGCCGTACCCTAGTCCCACTTCTGTTCCCTGCCAGGTTCCAGATGCGATAGTTCCCACGGCGGTGATTTGCGTTTGCGAGGCGTCTACATTTAGCACCCCACTGCTGGCAGATAACCCCGTGCCAGCTACGGCAGTCATAACGTCTGCGATACTTTCCTTCCTAGTGCCGTTGCTATCGCTGGCATCTACTATGGCTATGCTATCGTTGGCTACGGCAACGGCGGCATCGGTTAGGTTGTTGAGGTCGGCTGTTAGCGTAGCAACCCCGCTTGTCGCACCTCCAGCTAATCCCGAATTGCTAGCGGTCACTATGCTGGTTATGTCACCCACTTCGGGAGTAGACCAAGCCAGTGTCCCGTCGGTACTACTTAAACTAAGCACCTGGTTGGCCGCACCTACAGCCGCTGGAAAAGTTAGTGTGTAGCTAGTGCTAACTGTAGCGGGTGCGTCAAGGCCAACGTACTGCCCGCCCGATGCGTCCTGTAGCCTTAAATCGCCTTCAGCGGTAATGTCTATCTGTGTAAAGCTACTGGCCCCTCCGCTAACAGCACCCGTAGTGGTAATTGTGCTAGAGCCAGTGTCGATATTTCCAAATCCGCTAGATATGCTTCCGCTGTTCAGTGCTCCGCTTGTCACTAGGCTAGAATCGCCTGTGTAACCAGTCGCATCGGCCAAATTAAAGGCGGGGCTGGTATCGCTTCCGCCCAAAGTAAGTGTCACGCCACCATAGTTGACAGTACTTGCCGCTAGCTTGCTAACTGCTATGGCCGCACTCGCATGCACATCCGCATTTCTAATGGCTAGCACTGGGGTTAGTGTGCCCCCAGAGTCTGAGTATGTCCAGGTCAGCCCGTCCCCGCTACTGTCTTGTAGTAAGGCCGCAACCCTATCGTCGAGATTCTCGATTATGGTCTGGTATACCCACTCGCTAGCACTGCTAGAATATGTTAACACTTCTTGGTCTGCTGGCGTTCCCGTTTCTATTGTACGGCCCTGTATACTGCCCGCATCACGGCCACCAGCCGCCAAAGTAATTGTCTGGCTACTGTCGTTAACCTCCGCTATCCCTGCCCCGTCTACTACAATTTCTATTACCTGTGGGTCTGCCATACTAATTCCTAGTCACTGAGGGTGTAAACGTAAGGCTCCCTTCTATAAGCCGCCGAATTTTGCCCGATCCATCGATCATTTCTAAGTCGTACACCGCTGGGCCTGGGGTTATAGCCGCCGTCTGAGTGTCGGTAAGAGCTATGACTATCGTGCCCGCCGCTCCCCCCAAAGTGATACCGCTCGAATTTGTCAGTGTTGCCAAGGCAGTGCTATCGGATACCTTGCGGCGTATGTCCAGACGGGCGGTATAGTTGGATAGATCCACAGTCGCTGATTTCGCAGTGGATGTGTACCACGTTAGTGTTATTTCCCAGTCGCTATAGCACGGAACTTCTATATTTTCTGCTCTTGCTACATAGCCCATATTGTTTTCCCTATAATGCGTCCATCAAATCGGGTAGCCCTCGCACTGCCCACGTCTGAAATCTGTTTATACCTTTGTCTACATGCTGTTTTAGTGTCCTTGCTTGCACAGCATCCAAGTGCATTGTCGTTGGCTCTGTTATGCTGTACATGCGTGGCAAGCCAGACACCTCTTCGCCTACCACCTGGCCCGCTTTTTCAAACACAGTTAACACGTCATTTAAATTTCTTTGCTCTGCCACCGATTCTACTTGGCTTGTTATTAAAATTCGGTAGCACGTTTCATAGTTTTCTTTGCTCACAAATAGCTTTTTCTTGTCTGCCATTTACTGCTCCTCGGTTAACTCTGTGGGTCTGGATCTACATCGTCTTGGTAACGCCCAGGAGTATCGTGTGTAACCATCGCCACTTTTAACTCGGCCACGGGTACTGTATACGTTGCCGCCACATACTCTTTCAACGCCAGTTGCACCAAGCCATCGGGTCGCACCCTTATTTGCTCCACCCAAAATGTTTTGTCTGTAAAATTTGGCGTCGGATGGTTCACGTTTACTACCTGTCCTACCTCTAATTTTAACGCCTCACGTTGAGCCACAACAGTACAGGTGATATCTGCTCTGGTTTCTAGCATGGTTTGTGCCGCTATCATGTGGGCCATATATGCGTCTGTTGTAAATGGAAGGTCTATATTTAATTCGTTTTTAAAGCCCGCATCTAGCGTCAAATACGCATTATCGTTGTCTGGCTGTGGCCAAGTTATATCCATCGGCTGATAGTTTTGTGCCAAGTCTACGAATTTAGCGTTTACAATATTAGCCGTGTCTTCTATGCCAGCCCTAGTGAACGACCATTGGCCTACAATGTTGTCCGTGTTTAACTCGAAGGTTTCCGCCGACGTTGTTTTGCGTTGGATTAGCCTGTACTTGCCATCGCTAAACACGATACGGCCTTGGCAACTGGTCAAAAGCTGTTGCAAGTTTTCCATCGGCGATGCACTGCTGTCCAAAAAGCCATTGCAAGTGTAGCGATTGGTCAAATCCCCTGGGCCAGACACAGTAACAGACTCGTCGCAATGAGCCTTGGCCACCCCAAAGCTACTGCCCGTGCTACCAGCATCCATCATATAGCGTGGAATGCCCATTCCATAGCGTTTGCTAGTCATAAAATCGTAGATACAATTCGCAGGGTTGGTGCTATAAGCCACATCGGCTGTCAAGTCTGCACAATCGGCCACCTTGTTGCCCTGCACTCTCAAGGTCACTTGCGGTATTCCATTCACAAACACGTCGTCTTTGTAGTGCAACCACAATACTATATAGGCTATGCCTGTGCCCCTGGTTTGTGTGCCCCACGCCCCAGACGCAGTCCCGCTACTACTGAAAGTGTCGTTCAGTTTATAGTCGTATGTCTGGCTATCGTCCCCGTCGTGTATCATGTACTCGCACCAAAGGTTTGACCCAAACGTGCCGCCCGCCGTGCCTAGCCAGCTTTGCACTCCGTCGCTTCTGGGGTTGTCGCTGGCATCGTTTGCCCCTATTGTTGGCCCAGTTATTGCCAGCTTTTCGTCGAAGTACACCCTGGCAACGCCTTGTATTCCCTGCTGGGCTGTCGCATTGCCCCCGTCTGGTGCCACTGCAAAAGCTCCCGCAATAGCCAAAACATTCACGTCACTAGGGTCTTGGCGTATGTCTACAATCTTCACGCCAACCTTGGTTTCCCCGTATATAATTGGCATAGAGCCAGCAGTGCTAGTGACGTTGGTTTGTATGCCCTGTTGCTTGCTTGCAGTGCTTTGGCTCTGCATTTTTTTTTGCAGTCTGTAGGAATCGTATTCGATAACGCCTTGGGCAATATTAAATCCCCAAAACGCCCCAGCCATAGTCCCTACTACTGGCACAGCAGAACCCGCAATAGCACCCGCAACAGTGCCAACTATAGTCAGCCCAATCTTTTCTATGCCACTTAAACTCATAGTGCCGCCAAATCCCCAGGACTTTGATGGCCCGCATTTGCAGTCCTGTTAACCGACGCACCTTGTCTGCCCCAGAAAATAGGCTGATTGACTAAGTCGGGTAGCGTGTTAAAGAACAAGTCGGGCAAGCCTACAATAGCTGAAATATCGTGGCCGTACACAGCAACCACAGAACTGCCTCCGCCCGTAGCACTGCTCGTAGCATTGGCACCGCCTAGCGTGGCCGTAAAGCTGTGATGATCGGGCACACTTACCACAGTCATTTGCACGTTTAATCGTGCCGCCGATATGCCACCCGTAGCGGTAGCACCAGATAGCGTCACCTGGTCTCCTACGCCCACACGTTGTGGCTCTGCTGTGCAAGCTACAGTAATCGTAGTCGACCCGCTTGTCGTGGTTATCGGGTTGGCCGCTAGTGTCAGCTTGTTGTACGCACGTTTCTGCATGTTGCGTAAACTCCACTTGTTGGTATAAATGCCCCTGCTATACTGATAGCGAGACATATCGCTAACTATGGTGGTGCCCACCCTTACTGTTCCTCTGGTGCCAACCTCGCTAGGCGTTTCCTGTACCTCCCAACGGGTGTTCATCATACCGCTAAAAATTAAAAGCGGGTCCACTTGTACTACGCCATCCGAGTTAGCCACCTGGCCCCAGTACACATTGCAAGTCCTGCCCCTAACATTATTGGTCAACACCTCTGCTATTATTGATTGCTCTACGCCGCTAAAATTTAGCCTACACGATTGGCCCGCTGGGTCTGTTGTTTCTGGGGGTGCCTCTATCTCTATTAGGCCGCCAATCCCTGTCCAGGTTTTGCTATCGTAGCTAACATCGTTGGGCATAGTCGTATATCTAAGGGTGTTGCTACTGCCCAAAATCTCTATAAGCCAGATATCGCTATAGCCAGTCTTGGCCGATATGGCCGTTACCATAGCACTCGACAAAGCTGGGCGAACGGCCATTTATGGAGCCTCTTGGAATGTTACTGTGAATCCCCCTATGTACTCGTCGGGGCCAGCACTCGCCTGGCTATAATCCAAAACAATAGCAGTCAGGTTAGCGGATGCTATTGTTAAGGCGGCATTATCGGCGGGCACATTGCCGCTTATAATGGGCGGAGTAATGGTTATGGTAGCATCACCACTCCCATCGCTTGCAACGTCGCTGACGGCCCTAAATAACGGCGTCAGCCCCGCTATAGTAAAACAGTCCCCAGCCTTCATTCTATTGGCCGCCGCCGCTGTCCAGCCGTCGGTGGTTATCGAAGTGCCCGATTCGCTGGCACCATCTATCAGCGGAGTACCGCCCCCGCCACCATTGGCCGCCTTGCCACTGCCTGGCAATAAGTAATGCGTCAACGTGCATGTGTCCCCTGTGTTATATAGGCTGGCCACAGTAGCAAATAGCTCTTGTGCGTCCTCGTTGCTTGCCAGCAATGGCCCCCATGTTTCTTGCCAGATATAGCCCTGTGCCTGTATGGCCCTGGTTTGCAATGCCCCAGATTGCCCAACGCTAACCAGCGAGCCTATGTTTTGTGGGTACGAAACAGTCTGTGGAGGCACTGTGCGTGGGAACGCCGCCATTTATACGCCTCCGCCTATTAGTTGTGCACGATAGCCCGTGCTATCCCTGGTGGCTTGTGCCACTACGTCTGCTATCACCCCTTTGTTTTCTTGCAAAAACCTAGCGGCATCTCTGCCGTCCATAGCCGAAACATTTAGGCTGACAGTTTGGTTTACTACTGTGGTGCCACCCCTACCGCCACCGCCACCACCGCCGCCCACTTGGGGCAAGAGGCCACCTAGCGGGTGCATTATAGAGGTGCCATCTGGGTTCTTTGCTCCTGAATTGCTTAATGTTGCGGCTGTCGGTTTGTTGGTAATCCCAGCAATGAACTCTGAGTTCGGAAACATACCCGACAGAGTTTTATTCATAGCAAATCGCAAAGACAACGCTATAAGCTGGTTTCGCATGTATTGGAAAAACCCTTCAAACGCACTTTGGCCACCCTGTGCCGCTGTAATCATGCGGTTTATAAAGTTGTTCGCAAAATTGTTGGCCATAGCATCTACTTTCATTAGTAGCGTCTCGACCCGTTGCGTAGCCCTTGCGGCAGTATCCGCTATGGAATTTTGAGCGTCTTGCTGTGCGTTTGATAATTCTTGCACACTGTTTTGCAGTTTTACCGCCTGTGCCTCTGTCTCTACAAAGTCACCCGTCAACATTTTATAGGTCTCGCCTACAACTGGCCCCAACTGGTCCAACACATCCGATACTCCGAACAGCCCTTCTTCGAAGTTTTTAAACACATTGGTCACACTAGCTTTTAGCCCGTCCCAGTCCAGCCTAATCAGGCTAGTTACTGCTTGTGTCAAATTCAAAACCATTTGAAATAAGTTAAACACAATCCTAAACGGAGAGGCCAACACTAAGGCGGCCAGCTTGCCCCACTCGAAAATCGCTATCCCAAACTGGCTGATAGCGGCACTGTTTTCTTTTATGGTTTCCATTAATGAGCCAAAATGCTTAAGTGCGTCGGCTTCTATTACCCCTAAAATGTGTTCAAATGCTGGCGTCAACGCCTTGGCTATTGTGTTTTTTAGTTCCCCGAAAATTGCTTTTATTCTTTTTGCTCGGTTGGCCAAACTGTCGTAGGTCCTGGCTACGTCACCAACCGCCACCCCCGCTTTTCTTTGTATTAGAGTTAAGGTTGCCAGTGCCTTTTCTTCTTGTGTTAAGTTGGCGGCCACTTTTTTGCTTGTCTGTGCGAATGCCAGCTTTTGCACTTCCGCTTCTTTAATATCTATGGCCATCCGTTTTAATGCTTCTCGCTCTCCCGTGAGTGCACTATTGATCGCCCTAATTACTTCTTCTGTAGGCAAGTTGTTGAACGACCCCATATCTCCAGCCAGCTTGGCTACGTCTATCGCAAATCCCGCACTCTTGGCCTGTGCCATGCCCATACCCTGTGCGATCTGTGCTGTTACCGCTACCAATGCTTGTCCCTCTGACACTGTCAATCCCACACTGCCCGCAAAAGTGTCTAGGAATTCTGACACTGTTTTTGCACCTTTTGGCCCAAAGACTGTGTCGAATTTAGACTGGATTTCTATTAGCCCTGCCGTCACATCAAAAATCTTTTTGCCTATAGCTGTTAATGCGGCCAGCACACCTCCCGCCACTGCTACTACTGCTACCAAAGATTTCGTGAATTTGGCTAATCTTTTTGCACCCGCCACGACCTTGGCGTTAAATGCTGTCAGCCTGGTTCTAGCTTTATCCATCTTGCGGTTAAAAGCACTCGTAGTGGCGTCCAGAACTACTTGCAGTTTCGATAGCGTCATTTGCTAGCCATTCTTGCTTGCACCCTAGCTTTCATTTCGGCCTCTTCTTGTTCTACCGCTTTTATATTAAACAATGCAATCCACTCCGAGTATTCGCTACTCGACATTCTTTTTTGCAGTTCCCCAACAGGGCATCCCAAAAGCTCGGCCAACGTAAACCAAGCCCTGCGCTTTGGGTTTGCCTTTAGTTTTTTGCTAACTCCTCTACGTCATCGTCAGTTATGCCCGACAATTTACAAGCAACTTCAAAGCAACGATTAAGGGCTGTAGCACTTTTGGCCCCCAAGGCATTTACATCGCCCTGGTTGAACAACCTTTTGCCGTCCTTGTCCACCGCACTAAAGGCCACCAAACGTGCCCGCATGTTAGCCATGGTCACATTCCTTTTCTTGTCCAAGCTACCTTCTTCAAATGCGTCCCGTTCGCTACCCTTTAATTCCCGCAACAAAACCACACCGCCCCACTCGGGCACCTCTACTTCTGCCGTTTTTAAGTCTTCGGCCTTTAATATTGCGTCCTTCGTTAGTGCTTTCATACCATACTTTCCTCGTTTTATGGTTGTACTTAATACCCCTTTTTCATGCCCTTACTTTTTTTCTTAGTGTTTTTTTTCTTTTTAGGCATTAGCTGGTCGACCTTGTTAATGCCGAAGCAGATACAAAACTGGCTGAGGCCATTGCCTGGTCTCCCACGGAGCCCCCTATGGGATTGTAGCTCTCGCAGACCGCAGTTCCGTTGTACTTCGGGTTGGTGGCAGATGTGGAACTCGATTGCACTGGTTTAACACTTACGGCCACAGTATCGCCAATATCTAGCAAGCCATTCATCGTCTGGTCTACCTTGTTGGTATCATAGTCTTGCAAAAACTCTACAGTCATTGACCATGTACGCAAGCCAGCGGCGTTAGATTGGAAGGTATCCCCCATCGCAGTGTCATCCTGAAGGTTAACCCCAGTGTCTAGGGTTACCGATTTTACATGCACACTAAGGTCTACGCTATTTATATACACCTCAGCGTCATTCATTACAAAACTAGCCATCTAAATTTCTCCTATTATTTAATCCCTACGCTAACAATAAAGTCAAACTCTTCGGATGTGCCGCCGATTGCACAGTCTACACGCCAATACGCATCGGTGATGGCCCCTGCTGTACTCTTTAGCTCCGAAGTTACCCCTGTGGCCCGTGTGTGCGTTATACGGCTAGTGCTACTGCCAAACCCACTAGAAGCCGAGGATTTTACTACTACGTCTAAGGTTGGCGATGAGCCAGCCACAGTCACAACATGCAAAGCACTATAAACCGATTGCGTAGCACTTACCGCACCCAAGTTCTGCACGCCTGAATTTACGCTATCGTCCCTGGTTGTGCTTGGCGATATAAATATGGTGCCGTTAACAACCTCCGAACCTCTCCCCTCGCCCGATACACGGAAAGCGAGCATTTCGCCAACTGTGCCCGTTGTAAAAGGAGCGTATTCGCTAGTCGTTAAATTAGTAAAGATAGCTGGAGAGGCCGCCACTTGGTCCACTGGGGTAACTGTCATAACTGTATTTTCAACGCCGAGGCTCGTTTCCAATACTGAGTCATTCGTGCTATCCCAATACCCTTCGCCTTCTACTTGGACACTGGACAGCCCCCCAGCATGGCTCACGAATGTATCGCCGTAAGTCGTGTCCTCTACAGTCCCATTCGTTAAATTTAAAGCTACTGCGTTGAAATTGCTGGCCAGGCTGTAAGCCCCCCAATACAATCCCACGTCTGTCTGCACAAAACTAGCCATCTTTATTCCTTATAACTAATGAAAAAGTCTTTTTCTACTGTATATAAATCAGCCCCAAAATCGTATTCTTCCGATGCCCCCGCTGGCAAACAGCCGTCCACCTTTGGCGTCGTGCTACTTGAGGCATAATAACCTATAGCCGATTTCACCTGTGCGGCCAATAGCCTAGCATTTTCAGGCGTGTTTGCCTGGCAAGAAAATCTAAACCTACTGATTACCACGCCAGGGTCGGCACCCATAGCCCATTCCGTTGTCTCGCTTATACGTTCGTATACAATCAATGGCAAATCCGCATCCGCTGGCCGCCGTACTGGATACACCCTAGTGCTTACCAAGTCGGTCACGCCCGACACTGCTTGCAACCTAGAATATACCACATCCTCTATCTGATTAGCCAATGTTCTTGCTCCGCTTTGCTATTTTTTTAACCAAAGCCCACAATTCTTTTTTGATTTCTGCCACTGCCGCACCCTTTTTGGCGTCATAAGCTGGCTCCAAAAATGGCCGAGTCGGCATAACGCCTGTGGTAACTGGCCCAGTGTTTAGCGGTTTACCCCTCCAGCTTTTTCGGAATCTTTCCTTAGTGCCTTTTTCAACAAACAAACCCCAAAAAGCATTTTTCGGGTTGCCTTTTTGCCTGACCCAACTCACAGCATAACGAGCCACGCCCTTTTGCAATACTTTTTTCTTTGCAGTACTTATGCTCCTGCGTAGCCGTTGGCCACCCCGTGGTCCTACAGGTGCCCGCTGGCTTGCTTCGTTTTTAATTATGTTAGCCCCTTGCAATACAGCATACTCCAAAGCCTGTTTCTGCATGGGCTGAGATAACGCCTTTAGTTGATTTTGCAAAGCAACGTGCCCCTCTAGGTGCATCCCTGCATTGCGACCCCCGCCTAACAACGCCACTAGTCTAGCACCCCTGTGCCCGTAGTACAGACAAACTCTAGCCACTTGTTTTTCATGTCTACATTAATCATGCTCTGTATGCTATACACTGTGCTCTTGTTTTTTATACGCCAGCGGTCGGGTTCCACGTCTTTTAGCACATGGTCGTATCTACACCGCACCTTTACGCCCTGCGAGCCAAGCACTGCGTGAGCGTCCCAATATTCTCGGCCCTGCATAGGCACAACTTCGCAAAACCTGTACCCTTTGTCGCTCCAGCTTTGAGTCTCGAATCCATCGGTGTCTTTACTTCTCGAGTCGTATTGAAACATCAGCTTATTGCGTAGCCGCATTTGCCGCCTGGCCATTTGGCTAATACCTCGTAAATCTTTCCGAATCTATTAGCCTCGAAACTCCCAAGGGTAATTCGGTGGCTGTGGTGCCTGTAATAACTGGAATTGGTTGGTCAAACCAGTAACACGCAGTCATCGCTACTGCTGTTTGTATTGTGTCTGGCACGTCATCGGTATTTGCCCCGTAGCCCGCTGTGAACAATATCTCTATAGGCTGTGGTCTATCCATTAAGTCGGGCCAGTCTTTATCTTCGTTGAGCCAAATAACTCCAGGGTCTCCCGCCGTGCTAACTGTGTAGCTACCCGTGCTAAACGTGTCAAGGGTTTCGGTGCTATCGCCGTAGTATTTTACGCTAGTCACGCTAATTAGTGGCGGATAGGGCAACTGTATTTCCCTGCCTGGCCACTTGTCTAGATACAATGTGTAGCTAGTCGTAGTTAAGCATCTGCCCAAGTCGTTTTGCACCGCTTGGCTTGCACTAAGAATTAACTCTTGCAACGTAGTATCGTAATCGGTGACAGTGTCTAGCCCTAGATTTCGCTTTACCCTATCTAGGCTACACGAAGCACTGACTGGAGCCGTTGTAGTCTTTAGGCGGTTCCACGGCGTGGCGGGAATTTTTCTGTGCATTTTAGCTCAGAGCCTTTACCAAATCCGCTTTCGTCACCTTTTTGTTGTTGCCCGTGCCCTTAACTTTTACCTTCCGCCGTTTGGCTTCTGCCCGCAACTCTGTCACTGTAGACTTTTTTAAAGCGTCAGTGTTTAGCCCTACAATTTCTGGGGTCTCCACTGGTTGGGCGGTAGCCCTTTCTAGCAATTCGGGCGATACCTCTATAGCCGAACCCACGTCTATTAGGTTTTGTGCAATATCGTCTCGTTCGACATATACCTGGCCCTTTTGTGGCCCGTCGATTCGTTTAATTACTATTCCCATAAACCACCTACGCAGTTAAGTGTAAAGTCGAGCCAGGGGAGGGAGGAAGAGTCTCCCCTGGCCCCAAAAAAACGACTATAAATTGCTATGCAATCACTGTCGCTCCTTCTACTTCCTGGTAGCGTCCTCCGCTGAGCACTACATTTATGCTACCAAATGTTGCGGCACCTGGATCACTCATGTGCACAGTTACCCAAGGGTATCCGTCACTAAGCTCTTCGGCCGATAATTCTATCACATAAAAAATTCCATCTGTAGTAGCCGTAGCAAACCCAGATGAAGTGGCACTAGTTCTCGCACCGAGAGTATCACCACCCGCCGTAGCCTCGCCGTAATAATTAAAAGCTATGGCTGTCGCACCCGAACCGTCAGCGGCGGTATTCTCCTTGACAGTCACTGTCGAGGCCGCCCCTGTTACTCCCAGAGCAATAATAATAGTCGCATGCGACCAGTTTTCCATCGAAAAGGCATCACTAGTTTGGGCACCAGCATCGATATCCACTGGAGCCACCCCAAGTACAAAATGCCCTTCACCTTCACCTATACTAAATTGTCTAGCCATGATTAAGCCCTCGCCGCTAATGTTATGAATGGGCTAGTCGTGCTACTACCCTTATACGGGGTAATTGCACTTGACCACATGCTTTGGCCGTCACATCTGTACAGCCATCTAAACGTCGTTTCGTCGTAAAGGAATCTCACCGAAATAGAAGAATCGCTACGAACGCCACCCTTGTCGATCATCTGGTACTGCGATAAATCTACAAGCATAATGTCGTTAACGTCTCCCAGGGTTGCGGCGTACTCTACTGGCAACACTGGTCTATTAAATAACCTGCTATATGGAGTATCTGTTAGCCCAAGTGGTGGCAGATACACAGGCGTGTCTCCTACAGTGGCCGCCGCTAGCGATGGCTCTGCGTCCTGGTTAATAAGCCAAACAGAATTTGCTCTGTTTCTGCCAGGCATGCGAGCCCACATCGCTTGCACGTTAGCCGCTGTTATCGTATCAGCGGTCTGACCGCTGGTTTTAGCTTGTGTCACTAATGCGGCAGAGTTTGTAAACCCTGCTGGCTGTCCTGCACCCGTTCCATTAACGATTGCGTCTTCTACCTTGAAGCCGATTTCTTCTGGAACAATTCTTTGCACTAAAGATGCAAGTGCGGTTTGATCGCTCAACAGTTCTTCCGTTGCGTAAAACAACGCAGTCAGCTTATTAAGCCGAAGCTGTTGCTGTTGGAAGGTTGGCTTGGAGCCAGTTAATGCCGCCCCTTCTGCTGTCCAATAAGCCTGAACGCCGCCGTAGCGAGAGCCGTTGGCTCTGCTAGATTCGTCGACTGTGTTCATCGTAAGTCCATTCGCATTCGGCCCGATTGGAGTGCGTGTTACTCTGCTACTAATTTGGCCAGTGTCGTAAACATGGCTCAAAATGGTTTCTGAAAAATCAGATTGCACCAAAAATCCGCCGTCACTAGCAACACCTTCGCTAGCACCGCTGGCTCTTTTTTCGCCTTCTGGGTTCCCGCCTCTTTCCTGCAAAAAGAATAGGCGTTTGTCGATACTGCCATTCCTGCTTTCAGGGTGTGCCGCATGTGCGATAGCACCCAACTGCTCGCCAATGTTATCGAACCCTCTTTCGTTTTGCCTGTCTTTGCCCATGCGAACTTCGACGTCTGCGTCGGCTTCTTCTACTGGTGGCTGTGCCGCCCTTGCACCAATAGTTGCCGTTGCTGGCTCTGCGAAGGAAGTATTCATCTCGGCAAGCAAATCTTGTCGCTTGATTTGCTCAAGGGTGGCTTCTAACTCTGCAAACTTTGTGTCGTACAAAGCTCTTTCGTCGTCAGTCATTAGCCGACCCTCGGCTTCGGAGGTTTGCACTAAAACTTCCAACTCTGTTTTTAGTGCCCTCGCTGTTGCTCGAGTGTCCATAAAATTTTCCCGTAAAATAGGGAGCCAGTAGACACGATGCCTTCTGGCCCACGTTAACAAAATGGTAAACAGAGGCAGTCGTGTGCGTCTGGCGTCACACTCTGCGTCAAACTGGGCTACAGTTGTTGCTCCGTCGAGCCTGTTACCCAACTGATTAAAAATAAACTAGCTGGCACAATCTTACAAGTTTTTGAGCAATGTGCTTACTACGCCTTGCATAAAGTAAAAGAATTACCTACACTCAATACAGTTAAAAAACCTACAACCTACAAAACAAGGATAGAGAGATGAGCAAGAAAAAAGAAGCCCGTTGGCACAACTTACATGAGGTCATGTGTACTTACACTATTATTAAGCCTAATGGTGGTGCAATAAGGTCATGCGGTAGCCCAGAGAGTCCCAGAGAAGCAATAACTTATATGGCCGAAGAATATAAGAATGGCAATTACCACACTGGATATATCACAGCTCAATCTATTGGTTTTCTAGAAAGCTTGATACAACCAAGGCCAATGGAGGTTACGCCTGAATTGCTGGAAAATTTAATAGAATATTTTGAAATATAAGTAGTTAGGGTTGGGAAGGGTCAAACCTTTCCAGCTCATTGCACCACAGAAGTAACAACCTATAACCTACAGAGGTAAAAAAATGAGAAAGAATACAGCAGTAGTATTAGAAGCATGGCAATGTGAAAAACCGAAAGGCAAGAGAGGTGATAGTATTTGGACTGATGGGAATCATATCTATAGCTATGATACTTGGATTCTATCGACACATAAATTATTTGCTACTGATAGTATTCATAACTTGAAGCTGAATACAACTTTTTACAGCAAGGCTACAAGCTATCATCAGAAGGCAATATACCAACACTTTAATCCTTATATAAAAGTTAGTAACAATCGAAACAAATGGACGTCACGTTTTCAGACATTCGACGATCAGCCGATAAATAGCAAGCAACCTGTCTAAAAAACCAGCTTGAGGAACTGGTTAACCCCAGGGGCTAAAACCCCTGGGGTTTTTTTAT
>TARA_R110000824_G_scaffold205413_1_pt1 | contig 17862 bp, 8 predicted proteins | sample TARA_R110000824 | Tara Oceans TARA_R110000824 (sample SAMEA4397747) | marine metagenome | biome: Polar Biome; feature: [MES] marine water layer (ENVO:01000295) within the mesopelagic zone...; material: water (ENVO:00002006), including particulate matter (ENVO:01000060) such as......
GCAGATTCAATTTTAATAACAATGTACGGAGTGTACGCAGAGCGGGAAATAGAAAATGAAAGAGAATGAATTATTAGAAGAGTATGAATTATTAGAAACAACATTAAAAAATAATATAGAAGTTATGCAAATATGCAAATTATCAAACAATAAAAATAAAAATACAATAATATTATCTGTTTTTAAAGAATTAAAAGTTCTTTGTGAATCTATAATACCAATATATGAAGATAGAATGGAATTATATACAAAAGATTAGCATATCCTTACTGTTAATTAATTACTATATGCTAAGTTGGGAGAAGGTGGATTAAGACAATTTGCCTTCTTCTAACATTGTTAAACTTTTTTCTATTCCAACTGGGAGAACTTTTTTCCTAGCTTTCTTATAAGTAGTTTGAATTTTTCTAGCTTCTTTAGTAGGGTATAATCCCAGTTCTTGTTGTATAGCCCATCCTATTTTACCTTCATTAATTTGAGGTATATGTCTTTCAACAAGTCTTCCAGCAAATCCATTTAACAATCTAAGTTTTTTAGTTAAGTCGGTGCTTTGACTATTTAAATCATATTCTTGCATACCAGTAATTATAGTAAGCAATGAATCTTCATCTAGATTAACTACGTCTAACATCATTCCTATGTCTAAAATATCAGAAGCTAATGGACCTCCAAATGTAGAAAGAATAGGTCCTTTCCCATAAAATGCTTTTTTAATATCATCATCATCTCCAGTCATTATAGTAGCAAGTTGATTTATTCTATTAGCAGAATCATGCTCAACTAAATTTCCAAAGTTTAATCCAGTAATTGCTGATGCTATAACTGGAGCCAAGAAATAAGCAGCTCCTAATCTATATGCTTTTTCTAAACCTCTAGCATCTCCATTTGGAATTAAATTTCCTGCTAATACATCTTCTTTTGCTTCTTTAAATACTTTTAAATTTCTTTCAAAAAACTCCATACTGTAATGTTGGAATTGAAACATAAATCTACCAATTTTACTTCTAAAGGCTTTTGATTTAGCATAATCAGCATAATCAAAATGATTAAGTATGACCATATTCTTTGCATAATTTTGTGCAGTTTTTTGTATTGAAGTTTCTAAAGAAGCACTTGAAAAATTTTCACCCAATTCTTGTTTTTTAGTTCTTTCATATTCGGAATTATTTTTTAACCATTTATACATTTGTGCAAAACCTATTTTAAAAGTATGCTTTCTATTTGAGTTTTCAGCTTTTCTATGTATAAAAGATGATTTAGCTGCAATAACAGAAGTAGTATCTGCAAATTTTTCTAATTTAGATTTCTCTAATATTTCGTATTTCCCCTTTGATTCATTCCAAACTCTTAAATTAAACATTGAAGCTGGAGATTGTAATCCAGTTTCTAATAATTGAGGAGCCACTTCATCAAATAAAAGACCAGCATCTTTTAAAGCATTTTCTACAAATAATTCAGAACTTAATTCCGTTTTACCTCTTGGGCCACTTTTAAAAGTCATTGCTTTTAATTGTTGATTCATATTTTTTATTTGAACAGGCCCCCATTCAACATAGTCTAAAAGTCTTTGTGTAAAGTTTCTTGCCGCTGAACGAGGATTAACTCCAAGTTTAGATATGAACTCGAAACCTAATAAAGACCTCATTAAAGCTCTTGATTTGGGACTTATATTAGTATCCCCATTAGAAGCTTGATGTAAATCGACAATATAATCAACTACGTTTTGCCCATATCCTTTAGAATGTCCATCTGTTTTATATATTTTTTCAACTGCAGACATTGATTTAATAAAATGAGCATCTACATAAGAAGTAAAGTTAAATCTATTAACATCGGTAATATAACTATCAACAACATTTAAAAAATGCTTACTATAATTATACCCAGCTTCTTCTTGTCTTCCTTTTGCATGTTCATCAATAGATAAATTAATACCATTTACAACTTCTGATATTGTTTTAGGTTTATTTTTTATATAAGGATTAACCGCTGTTTGTAAATCATCAAGATGTGGCATCATCTTATCCATAAAAGGAGCAGTTAAATCCCTTACATAATGAGGAAAAAATCCAGATTTATATTTAGGCATTAATTCATTTCTAAATTTTTCTTTTATTTCTTTTAATTGATTAGAACTTTTTTCATCACCATTAATTTTAGTTCTTTCAATAATCGAATCTATTCTTTGGTCTACTCCATTTTTTAATGTTTTATAAAGGTCCTCCATCATAGAATCATATTCTATAACTGCTTTATACATTTCAGGTCTATTCTTTAATTTAAGACCATCTCTGTCTGTTACAACATTGGCTATTTCTGCATCAGTTAATTTTACTATTGATTTACCATCTAATATATTTTCATATAAATTAACTATTTTTTTATTATAAGGATTTTTACTTTCTCGTTTAGATATTTCAATCTTAGCTTCTTTTTCTATATTTAAAAACTTTGCTTGAGAAGTTTGTGTTAATCCATTTTCTACTATGTACATAAAATCCCCAAAAGATTTTAATTCACCAGACGTAGTTAAAGTGTTTATTTCAGATTGTATTTCAGATTGTTTTTTATCATCTCCATTATTTACTGCTTTTGCTAAATCATTATCTAGTTTAGTCATTTTTCTTTGAGCTTTTATATACCCAAGATTTCCCAACATACTATTAATACCAGCATCTTTTTGTAAAGACGTTGTAATTTCTTTAAATCTATTTCTATCTCTTAATTCATTTTTTCTAAAAAAGAAACTTGAGTTTTGCATCTCTTTTAAATATCCACCAATGACTGGGTCTTTAGAACCATAATGAGATGTTTGCCAAAAATATTGACCAAATTGACTATCTAATTTTCCAGAATCTATATTGTTATTTAATCCTTTAAGGGTTTTTATAAATCCATTCAATCTTCCTTTAGTAAGAATTTCTTGATTAGTATCGTATTTTAAATATTCTAAGTCTACAAGAAAATCTCTTTCAGCTAGCCTAAAAGCAGCTTCAAAAGGGTCACCCATTTGTTTTTTACTTTTACTAGAATTAGCCCATTTATTAATTTCAGTTAATAAACTTTCGTAATTAGGATTTAGTATTTTACAATCTATTGTTGCCATTATATTATTAACACTTCTTTGCTTCAATAAGTTGGTCTTGCAATCTTAAAAGTTTTTCTTGACCGTTTTCAGTTATTGGCATTTTTAATTTTATATTTTCAACAGTTTTAGACATATTAGCAAATTGTTTTAAATTTCCTAATTTTGGTTTTCCTTGCTTTTCTAAAACTAAGCCCTTCCAAAAACTATTTCCACCCATTAATGCATAAACTGGATTACTAAGTAACTTATTTGTTGTTTCCGTATTTAGAGTTCCTTGTTTTAATCCAGTAGTAAATACACTTTGAGCAATATTCCTTATGTCTTTATCCATTTTATTTCTAGCGTGAACATATTGTAAAGGATTCATAATATTATTACTCATCATTAATTCTTGAATATTATTCATTTCTTTTAAATATGTATCAAATTCATTTTCTTTGCCAGCGGCTATCATTATATCCCTATAAAACTCAAATAAATGGTCATTAAATAATCCAAATCCATTTTTAATTCTATCACTAGTTTTTGTCCATTGGATAGTCCCAAAGTCTCCAAATCTTTTTTCAAAATCTTTGTTGAAATTAGGCAATTTTATAGCATCGTAAATTAAACTTTTTTGCATTTCATCGCCAACATTAAAGGCTTCACCAAGAGTTTCTGAAACTAATTTTCTAGCATCAAATCTTTTATTAAAAAATCTTTCAAATTGAGCTTCAGTTACTTGAACAAAAGCCAAAGCTCTCGATGACATTGCTTTTACTTCAGCATCAACAGGTTGCCCTCCAATTTCAGTTCTTGTAGCAATTTGAGATAATAAATTTAAACCTCTTCTATACCTACTTGAAGGGTCATATCCCTCTTTTGCTTCAAATGGAACAGCAATAGGGTCTCCATTAAAAATACCAATTTTAAATTTATTTATTGAAGGTTGCATAAAAGACCATAAAAACTTTAACCCATGTTTATTAACTCCTCTTAATAATAAATTAGTTTCAATATCAAAATAAGTATTCATATCTGGAAATTGTTCAAGTAATCTTTTTTGTTCGGGGCTTAAAGTTGAAGCTCCTCCAAATTTTATTATTTCGCCTAAATTATCTTGACTTCCATAAAATAATTTCCTATAAGTTTTAATTGTTTTTATATCATTTAAAGCATCATCCCCTAATCCAAATGAATCATCTCCATTAATTAATGGCATAAATCTTTTAATTTGTTCTATTGTAGAATAATAAATAGTCCCTTTTTTCATATTGCTAGTATTTACATCTACAAATTCAATATTTTTTAAATCTTTAGAAGATTTACTTTTAAGATAATCTTTCGTAAGAAACTCTTTTCCAATTTCTTCCTCAATAGATGATTTAAGTTCATTAAGTTTTTCTATAGACTTTGTTCTTCTATCCCAAGTTTGGGTTTTATTAAACTTAATCTGCATTATTTTTTTATTTAAAGATTTAATTAAATTAACTTTTTTATTAATATCCATCTGTGTATTAAGAATATTTTCTTTAAGTTTTGCACTTGAAGAGTTTAATTCAGAATCATCCATCCTATTATCAAAAACAAGCTCATCGTACCAATCATCAATATACTTCCTAACATCCCCAGTTAAAGTCTCGACTCTTGTTTCTCCAAAAAGATTCTTATCATACATTTTCCAAAGAGTTCTTTCTATTGGGGAACCTCTTAATCCTTTAGAAAACTCTATAGAATTTTGTGAAATAGTATTATTAAACATTTTTTCATTTACAGATTTAAACCATGTTAATTTTTTATCATATTTTTTTGATGTTTTTTTAACAACTCCAAATAATGCTTTAAATTCGTCATTGTCATACCATTTTTCTTTATTATATAAATTTCCTTTATCATCAGTGCTATTATTTTGAAGTCTATTTCTTAATCTATAATACAAAGAAGCTCTTAAATTAGCATTAAATTTAAAAAATCTATCAGAGGCAGACATTATATCTTCGTACTTAACCCTTCTTTGTTCCCCACTTTTTTCATACGCAGTATCTCCAGTCACTCCTAAAAATTTACCATACTCAGATAACATTTCTTTAACAACTGCTTTATCTAAGGAGCTAATATCTTGAGTCTCTTGGTAAGTCCCATCTTTTAAATCTAATCTTCTAAAAATTCTAACTCTTTCGCCATTAGAATTTCCTTTATTAGAAATATCTCTAGTAAATCCAATTTTTTGATTTTTATTTAATAAATTTAGTTGTTTAGGACTTTTAGATGTTTTTATTGTAGGAAATAAAAAACTATCCCTCCAAGAATAAATATCATTTGCTATATCTTTATTTAAATCACCGCTTCCATCAATGATATATTGAGTTTCAAGAGCAGACCTTTGATAAAAATCTTTATTATCATAATCCATTACAATCCTATACCCATCTCCATCATATAGTATTTTAGACTTAGATTCACCAATCATTGATTTATCGGAAGATAGTACATCAGAACCTAAATTGCCTAAATAATTTAACATTCTAGGTACTTTTTGGACTAATCCAATAGAGGACTTATATAAATCATTGTTCGCCGCCATCTCTTCTACTTTTTGATTTTCTAAAGTGCTATTTAATCCAAAAGTAAACCCAGAAGGTTTAATGTATTTTGTTGGGTCAATTCCTTGCACAAAATGTTGAGATGTTCTCTTAACATGCTCATACATATTATTTTTTTCTGCAAAGAAATAATCAGCTTTATCAGCATCGTAATCGCCTTCAAAAACATTAACAACATCAAAGCTATTTATCATTATTGAATTTCCATAAGTCTCTTCTAAAAAACCCTTTAATCCCATTAAAGCTAAATCGTTTGGCCTTGTTCTTGGATTTCTCCTAACGAGGATTCCAACTTGTAAATTTGGTCTTTTATTCTCTATTCCAATAGTTGTAATAAGGTCATGTAATAAACCCAAATTAATATCTGAATCTAAATACGATTGCCAATCATCAATTTCTTTATCTTTTTTGCCTTCATTAAGTATCTTGAATATTTCTTCTGGCTTATAAGTTTCCCCATTGTCCACAATTCTTATTTCATAATTTTTACTTATTAAGGTAGATATTTTAGATTTTTTTTCATAATTGGGAAGTAATATTTCTCCTAAACTTTTTACAACACCTTCATTATCAACTAAAGTAGGCTTTAATCTTATATTAGGGTCTAAAGTAGAAATTGGAGCTTGTATTAAAGGGGCTTGCCCTCCATAGCTTTCAGAGTTTATTTGGTCATGTTGATTTGTAACAGCTCTTTTATTATTAATTAATGGGTCTATATAAGCTCCATAGATTTTATTTTTGACTATTGATTCACTATAACTCATTGGATTAGCATCTCTAGTTAATCCAGCAAAAAATTGCATACCATTTAAATGATTTAAAGACTCTTTACCATCAATTAACGAAACAAGAGCATCGTCTCCATATTGGTCTAAAATCCATTTTCTTGTAGATACTGGATTTAATAATTGATGCTGAGCATTAGTAAGAGATTGAGTCAATGGTGTAAGTATTTCGTCATTAAAATATTTTCCAGATTCTTCATTATTAGCATAATTCATATCTGCATGAGACCTTTTAGCCGTAGCAGTAACAACATCTTTTTCATTTTTTAAACCTAACGACTCAATAGAAATAGTTCTTATTTTATTTTGAATATTTGTTTGATTATTTAAATCACTCCATAAAACATCATTAAGAGTTGTTGCATCCTTACCATCGGAACCTTCTACTCTATTCAAAGCTTTGGCCCCGCTTTTTGTTAACAATATATCTACTCCATTATTTTCAAAAAATTTATCAAGCTCATTTGAATATATAAATAATGTTTTGCCCATTAATAAAGGAGAATTTTCACCACCAGAAGATATAACAGGTTTAACAGGATTCATTGAATTTGGGTCATGTCCCATCATAGCGTGCATAAACCTCATTTGCCCTATACTTACATACGCAATACTATCAAATCCACTTATATCATTATGAGCATTTTGCAATGTTGCATCTAAATCAAAATCTATGTTATTATTTTTTATATATTTCTTAACTTCTTCTTTTACATTTGAAGTTGATTCGTCATCCCAAATAACAGTCCTGTATCCTTTTTGTGCAAGTATTTTTTTTAGAGCTCTATCTGTGAGTTTATCTCCAATTCCCTTGTACGATTCAGCAACATCAAGTATAAATTCAGGGTCATACCTGACAAACTTTTTAGTATCATATAACTTAGTTCTACCAAATAATTTATCAATTTCAACTTTACCATTCATAAAGTCTATAAATAATCTATCTCCATCACTGCCTACTAACATGTCTGAAAGCATTAATCTTCTTAAAGCAGCTGCGTAATCATGCTCACTTGTTAATCTATTATTATCTTCAGCTTTTTTTAAAGATTTTTTTATATCCCTAATTGCAATTTTTTGATGTTCACCTAAAAGACTTTCAGGAGTGTCGTATAAATTAGCAAATGTATCAAATTTTTCTTTTATTTTTGGTAAATCTGAATTTTTAATAGCTATTGGGCTGGTATTTGGAGCTAATCTCATAGCAATCATTCCAACTTCTCCATTTTCACCAACAGTAGGTTTGCCATCTATATCTCTAGCGATGCCTAATTGAGAATTAAATTCACCCCTAATGCTTGTTATTACTTGTCTGTTTTTTTCTGTAAGGTTAGAAGTGTCTCCAAATATATTTATACGTTTTCTTTCAACTCTTCTACCATCTTCACTAAATAAATAAGCAGTAGCAAATGGGTCTATTGTCATTATAGGGATTTTTAAAGTATCAAAAAAATTATCCAGTCTAGTAAATTGTTTTACTTCTTTCCCGACTGTTATTCTACCATTTTTATATTCTATTAATTCTACTGATTTTTGAAATTTTCTACCTCCTACTAAACCAATAAAATCAGAAATCATAGTTGATTTCATTTTCTCGGCTCTTAAAGGCGAAGAAATATTATATTCTGGAAACTTTACCCAATCTTTATTATTAACGTCTTTCACATATAATCTATCTAAAACTTTATCAATAACTTCTATTCTTGATATTTTTGTTTTTTTATCAAGAGATTTAAATATTAAATCAGTCATTAAAGCATCTTGTTCATTAGGGGGAGTTTCTTGTTTACTATCAACTCTGTATCTAGTAAAAAATTCTTGCATTGTTATAGATTTTATATAATCACCCTCGCCAGAATCAAGCATTTGCCTGTCTCTTGAATTTTTTTCTAATGTTTGATAATATCTTTCAGCATATTCTGGAGTTACTCCATATTTATTTATTTCTCTAGTAATCTCATTTGCGATTAATTCATTAAATTCTTTTAAGTTTATATCAAACTTTCTTTCATCTTTTTTAAGACTTATTAATCCAGATTCATTTAACCATTTTAATGCTCTTGTTTCAGCTTCTGGTCCACCATCTTCAATAAATTTTCCTAATGTATCTATAAATTTTGCTGAACCAGGTTTATTAGATGTCCCAACGACATTTAAAAACTCTCCTAGAGTCGCTTTTGCAGAAGTATAAAAATCGGGAGTACCCCCAAATGGTAAATTGCTATCATCTTTTAAAGAATCATTCATTAGTTTTAGCATATCTGAATCGACTACTTTAACTCGGTCTTGTTCTATATTTATTAATCCATCAGACCTCTTCTCAATATCATTAATTTTTCTATTATATTCTACAATATCATTAACAGAAACACCGCTAACTAATTCACTGCCTTTGTCAAATACAATTTCATCTATTAATTTAACAGTAAACCCAACAGGTTTTTTACCAGTACCAGTTACATCCACTCCCACAGAAGCCATTCCTAATGCAGATAAAGACATTATCCCATCCATGTCTCCTAATGTTAGCTCTGTCCCCTCTATTTTTTCACGAATAGCAAAATCAATAGTATGTTTATGCATCCACATAGGCATATTACTTTCATTATATCCAAAATCAGATAATTTGCTTCTAAGTATATCTATTTTATTGCCATCTATATTTAAAATATCATTAGTTGTCCTAGAATATTTTCCAACAATTGATTGCAATGCTAAAACTCTACCTAAGAATCTTTTTCTTTCTGCATTTTTTTCTGGGTCACCTTCGTCTATTAATTTTATTTGGTCTACGCTATTAATAAGCAAAGGTTCGGTTAAATTTGAACCTGTAAATTCTATTAAACCAGCGTCTTTAAAATATTTTATTAAAGTATTTCTTGATTGATATTCAGGTTTAAATATATCTGTAATTCCCCTAGCAGACCTTATGGCATGATTTCTTAATAGAGAAGTTCTATAATCATTATAATTTTCAGAAAAACTAAAACTTGTAGCCATTGAACTTCTATCTGGGAATAATTTATCTATCCTTAATTCTTCAAAAGAAATTCTTTCATATATTTTTTGAACATTGTCTACCTCTTTAAAAGTAGCTGTATTTGCATCTGAAGATTTATTAAATTTTGTTTTAGTTAATTCTTGAGATATTTGAATAATAGAATTTAATCCATCAAATGCCTTAGTAAGTTTATCAACAGCTTCTTGACCTTCTGATTGTAAAAATTCTAATTCACCATTCTTTGCTTTATTTAAAATACTTGAACTAATCATTACATGTTGAGCAGTTTTTAAAGAACTAGAACCATCTGCATTAGATTCATTAATTGCTATTCTAGAAATACTGCCGTCTGGATTTAATTCTCGAATACTACTTAACGATTCAATAATTACAGAAAAATTATTTTCAAATTCTTCTGTAATTTTTAATGATTCAGAATCTACCATTTTTTCAACAGAATTAATTGAATCAAAATTTACATCTGGATTTGTTTTTTTAAATTCATCAACAATTTTTTTAGCAGATTCAGTAGATATATTATCTATAGGCTTTTGATATGCTCGAGTTCCTTTTAGAAATCCATAAATTTGGTCAAAGGCGTTATTTTTATTTTCTGGAATACCCATACTTTTTTGATTAGCACTTAATGGAATTTCCATATCTAAAAAATCATCCGATATAATACCTTCAGATTCAGCAATTTCAATTACTTTTTTATATTTATCCGCATTTAAAGGATTTCTCATTCTGTCGTGATTTATTCCTAATGATGGAATTTCACTTAATTGGTCTGGTTTAAATCCTAGAAGAGCAAGGTTCTCTCTTACTTGAGACATTTGAGGAGCATTTAAATCAAATTTAGCAGGATTAGTTCTTCTTTGAATATATGCTCCAATTAAAAAATGAGGTAGTATATCATTTGTAAAATCTAAATCTTGTTCATTTGCAAACATTTCATAAAAAGAATGAGAATTAAATAACAACCCTCCAAGAACCATTCTTGGCCATACTTGAGCAAGACTAGAAACTTCTTCTTTACTAGCCCATTTTATAATATCTTTTCCAAATTGTTTTCTTTTACTTTCAAGAAATTTTTTCATTACTTCTGGAGCGTCATCCCCAAATTTATTTGTAAATTCAGCAAGAGTTTGCGAAGACCCTAATTCATAACCCACCCTATCTCCTAAAGGTAGTAAATTAATTATTTCTTCTTTGCCCTTATGAGTTATAGAAACAGATGTTGCTCCTTTATTCCCAGCCCCATCTCCATTCTTTTTTAATGATTGCCCTATGTATCTCGTTATGCTTGATAACTGTCTTTCGTTTAATTCATCATAAGGGCTCTTTTTCCCAAAAGCTGCCTTTACTCCTATTTTAAAATCTTTATAAAATGAAGATGCTTTTCCTTTTGGATTTAAAAAAGATAAAGATGAAAAAGCTATTCCATTAGCAGCTCCCCATAAAGGTGCAGTCCAATCATATTCATGGTCTTCTATTGTATTAACCCCTTCAAATATTGCATCAATCATAGAGAAAACCATTACATCATTAGCCGCATGACCTATAAATCTCCCAAATTTAGTATCTCCATACCTCGCTAAAGCTAATCCTTGAATATCTTGCAATGGCCTTTTAAATACATTAATACCACCAGCGACATCCTCTAATTGAAACATATTTCTTATAGCTGCTGCTTCATCTGCATTTTTTATTATACCATTAGTTCTAGCAAGTTGTATATATTCATCTCTGTACTTACTAACGGCTTGCCCAAATTTTTCACCTTGTAAAGTTTTATCTATTTGTGCTTGTTGAACAAGTCTTTTATAACCAGAAGTAGTTTGATTTATTGCTTTTTTACTTAATCCTCCAGATTTTCCAGCTTCTCTCATCCCTCTTAAAACTGTAGCAGAACCAGCTTTACCAACTATTCTTGGAGCTATTTTAGCTACTAATTCTGTCCCTAATTTTGCACCTAGTTTTAAAGGAGCACCTGCAACAAATCCTAAAAATCCACCACCAGCAGAAAGCCATTTAGCTAATGGGTCTTCAAAATCTATTTTTTCTTCTTCTTCTACAAATAAACCGGGGATACCAAATAAAGCTGTATCAGTAAAAGACCATAAACCAGCAGCCAATGCATTAGCAGGGCTATTGTCTGAAATAGAACCTTTATCAGGTTCATACCAATCTGGAAGAGAACCATCTCCTAGAGTAGACCAAAGGCTTTGTGGTTGAGATTGTTGTACTTGTTGTGATTGTTGAGGAGTAGGAGTTGATTGTTTATTTTTTAAAAAAACTTCAACTTGAGAATCCGTAACAATTTTACCTCTCTTTGCTAATTCTTCTTTTAATTGTAAAGTTAAATTGTCCGCCATTTTTATTGTTTAATACGACCTTGAGTATCGTAAAAAGACCTTTTACCACCAGGAGAACTAGCAGGTAATCTTTGACTAAATTGAAAATCTAATACGCTAAGAGTGCCAGTCTTTTTTATTATCTCAGATGCATTTATATAGGCTTTTTTTCTATTTGCATCATTATCCTCTAATTCATTGTCTTCTAAAATTTTAGTAGCAAGCCTATCTATATTTTCTTTATTCTTTTCAACGATTTGAGTTTTTTCAATTTCTCTAATTTTTGGACTCAATTGATTTTTTTCATTTAAACTACTAGTAATATCAAATTGTAATTGCTGTATTCTTTTTTTATCAACATCAAATCCTTGTCTTTGTAAAGATTTAAGTTTGTTTAATTCTTCCCTATCATCAGTAATTGAATCAGTCAAGTTATTAAAAAGTTTAATTTCTTCAATATCTGCTTTCTCTCTTTTATTTTCTATTTCATCTGTATTATCAGATAAAAAAGATTCTAAATCATCAGCTAAAGAATCAAAGTTTTTATCTTTTTCTTTACTTTTTTTAAATTTATCTAAAACTTCTGGAGCAAACATACCAAAGTTACTTTGTATTTTCGTATCTCCTTTAGCAAATTCAAATTGTTCTTTTAAAATATCACTATCATTTGAAATTGATTGTTTTGCTTGTTCTATAACTTTAGTTAATTGACTAATGTCGGAAATTTTATTAAACGAATTAATTAAATTTATATCAGATTTATTTCCTGTTTTAGAACTAATTGTATTCCCTATTTTATTAGCTAACCCAATAATAGAAGATGGGTCTTGACTAGATTTATAAGCCCATAAAGATGAAGCTATATTAGATGCATTTAATTTGTCAAATCCCATTTTCTTATTTTTTAATAAAGAAACAATATCTCCTATTGCATCTTCGATAGAATCAACTTCTTCTAATCCAGTTGGAATAATATCTACAATAGATTGCAATCCAGAACTTTGTAAAAAATTATTTGCTACATTAAATTTTAATTGTTTATTGGCGTTGCTTACAACTTCCATTTGTTGGCTAAATTGTTTAATATCATTGGCTCTTTTTTGTTGAGCAAATTGCATAAATCCTAAAGCTTCTTGAACATCAGCTCTTTCACTTTGTTGTTGTGATTGTATAATCCTATTTAATGATTGTAAAGCTACTGTTCCGTAAGTATCTGCCATTTTATTATCCTAAAATATTTTTACCAAGATACCAAGAACTTGATTTATCTTCAAGCAATCCTTTTTCTCTTCCAAGTCTTTCTTTTTCTAATTTTATTCTTGTTTGTTCAGTCTCTTGGTATTCCTCTATCCCAGCCATAGTTTCTCCAAGTTGCCCCATTAATCCTTCAGCCCCAGATTGAAATCCGTATTGTATTCTTCTTGATTTTTCAGATTCTTTTTCTTTAACTGAACCAGAAGTTGCTAAATTACTTTTACTTATAGCCTCATTCATTGATTTATTTAAATCAGATGTGCTTGTTCTAGTTGTAAAAGATAAATCAGATAAATTTTTATTATGTTTCAATAATGCTAAATCTTTTTTTGCTTGAGTAGATTTTTTAAGATTAGCTTCGCTATCTTTAAGACTAGTAAAAGAACTGTTTATTGCTTGTATTCCAGAATCTGATGCCCCTTTTTGAGATTTTCCAGATTGATATGCTTGATAAGCTGAAAGCGCTGTAGTAGCCGCCATAAGCCAAGGAAAATATTCTTTTAATCCTGTTTTTGGATTTATAGTACCAGAACCTCCCATAGATTCTAACATAGATTTTTCTTGAGGATTAACATGAGCTAATTCAGTATCTCCATATCTACCTTTTTGTGCAATGCTTGATAAATGATTTTTTGCTATATTATTCATTTTATTGTTTTACGACTTATCTTCTGGAGAAATCCATGATAAATTAGAATCTTCTTCATTCTTAATTTTTGAAAATGATTTAGACATATTAGACCCAAATAAACTAATTGTCGATTGGGCATCTTCTAAAAAGTTTCTATCAAAATTAGATGAATTAACTTCTTCAAATAAACTTATACCACTAGGGTCTTCAGATAAATTTAAATTTGTTTCACCTAGCAACATACCTCCTTGAGTTGATACCGCTGCTTTACTAAATGTTTTTGAATCTTCACCTTCTCCAAATGTATATGATGAATCTATTCCAAATAATTTATCTCTAAAAGATGATTTATTCTCTGTCATTTTTCCGTATTTACCCTCTAGAGCTTTAGTTCTTTCTTTAAATTTGGCTTTATCTTTTTGCCCTCCATATAAGGTGCTTCCTAATTCTAATCCAGTGCTTAATAATTCTACCATTTTACCAGTTTTTTCTATATCGTAATCTGACTGACGTTTTAAAAAAGATAGTTCGTCTTGTACTGTAGAGGCTTCTAATACTGAAGAAGAATAAGCTGCACCAGTTTTCCCTACATTCATAGCTGCTGAGTATAAATTTTGTTTTGCCATATTATATTATATGTTTTTGTACATTGTTAATTTAATAAACACTTGTTGTTATTTCTAATACTTTATTATGAAATAAGATTTTGCTCTCTAAGGGTTTTTATTATAAGATTTATTTTAAATACTAAACTTGCAACAGAATTTTCAACTTCTTCTACAGTCGATACTTTAGTAGTCGCACTTGAATTATTAGCTACTCCAACGTAATTAGTTATACTATCAGAAACAATTCCTCCAGTCCTATCAACTAAATTAGATATAGATGCAGAAGGAGTTAAGTTTCTCTTTATTAAAGAACCATTGTGCTTTATATATTCTATTACACCTTCTGAAGTTTGCCTAATAGAAGGGACTCCCTCTTGAAGGTCATTTGAACTTGGTTCTCCATTTTTTACTTGAGTTAATTCTTGTTTTTTATGAAGAGAAATTCTTTCTTGTCTAGACATTTCTGGCATATTTTACCTTACATTCTTTAATCTATAGATTATTGATATATCATTTATTTCAAAATCAGCCACCGCTGCTCCACCGAATACTAATTGAAAACTATATATATTGTTTATTGCTGATACTGGTTTTAATTCAGCTAAAACCCAATCATTAGTACCGGGGTTAACCTCAAGAGGAGTTGTGTCTGAATTAGCATTATCAGACGAACCATCAGCTGCGCATCTATAAAAAGGAGCAACTGTATCCGTATCCCCATTAATGGAATATTGAATAGTAACTCCTCTCCCATCTCCCTTATATGATATATATGCTTTATATATTTTTTTTCTTTGACCAGGTTGACCAAAGTCTATATCTTTTGTTTTAAAACTAATAGTATCAGTATCATCACTTGCATCATCCCATTTAAGAGTAATCCCTCCTTGATATGCATATACTAAATCACCATTCCAATCATTAATAAAATTAGTTTTTTGCACATCAATTTTTCTATTTGGATCTTCCGCTCCTTTTGTCCAAGAACCAGTCACCATATCATATAAATACATTCTTGGGTCTGCGGTGCTATTATTACTTATATGGTCATATATTATTATTTGACGTTTTTTTGGCAAATATCCAACCATAGGGATTAATCTTGTACCAGTTAAACTTTTATCATGTCTTAAAAATTTATCCCATTCTTCTTCAGATATAATTTGTCTTCCAGATTTTTCAAGTAAGTTTACAACTTGTTTTCCATCATAAAGATAGCATCCATTTACATTTGCCCAAGCAATTCCAAAATCAGTTTTGCAAACAGAGGATGGATGAGAAACTCCCTTATGCATAAATGTATCTTCTAGAAATTCTAAATCTTGAGAAATGTTAATTAATTGCATTTTTGTTTTTTTAAATTGAAGCAATCTATCCGCATATTCTTCAAGTTTAATTATACTATCTCCATCTCGAATAGAGGCTTCTATTATTCTAGTATCTGGAAATATATCAAATTTATTTACTGGAGATTTAATAATGGCATCTCCCTTTACTTCTTTAGACCCATCAAAATATTCAATTTCTAAATTTCCAACATAAGCCATTCGATTAGCGACAAGAGCTGTTTTATATTTACAATGTATAGAACTTGCTTTTTCATTTATTCCAGAACTTGTTTGATATGTTTCTATATAAAATGGAGAAGTATAAAGAGAGTTGTCTATAAATCCAATATATTCTCCAGTGCTAACGTCATATTTTATATCTAAAATAATTCCACTAGCTGTAGTTAATTTTCCAGTTAAAAAATTTATATTGCATTGCTTATACCATTGAGAAAGAATATTCCCACTTGCATCAAGCTTCCTAAGATAAACATTAAATCCAGTTACTCTTTTATCCCAAGACCTATTCCATTTAAAATAACAAGAAAAATCTACACCCTTTGCTGCATTTAATCCCGACATAATATCATTACCACTTCCATCTGACCTTGCAATGTCTTTTATTGCCCCTTCTTGAGAATCGTCTATTATAAAAGATATTCCAGAATGAAAACTATCATCCCATCCAGTCCCAGTTCCATTATCATCAAAACTTAACCATACTCCATGGTCTGATACATCTGTATGTGAAACAGCAGTATATGTGCCTTCTATAGCAACAACAGTATCAAGAATAATATTAGTAGTTCCAGTTGTAGAAATACTAGTTACATCTACATTAAGAGTGTCTGAGCCTGCTATATTTATGTCTGGAGTTCCAGCTGCACTAAAATAAAAAACATGTTCTTGTTCTTGAGTATCCCCTACTGGAATAGTTGCATTGCCGGATGATGGATACCTAATACTTTTAGATACATTAGGAGAAGTTGCATGGTCTTGAACTGTAACTGTATAAGTATATAATCTAGCTCCTTGAAATACATCAACATTTTCTACTCTTATTGTAACATAGACTCTATATACATTAGCATGGGCATCCAAAGCTGCAGCGTCTCCAGACCCATCAGCATTATACTCCCTTGAAATACTACCTCCATTTGTTGCTGAGTCGCCTGGATTTCTTGTCATTACGGCATCATCAACTATAGTTGGAGCTGTATTGTCAAAAAGACAAGTTGCTGGAGTTCTTATAGATTGAGGAGATTGAACCCATTGACTTATTAATTCCCCTCCATCAACAGTTGGAAAAAATTTTCCATTAACATATCCATACCATATATTTGGATTATTAACCCCAAATTTTGCATCACTTATTCTTAAAGCTCCATCTACGGAATAAAAAACTGGAGAAAAATTAGCGCTAGTCCCAACAAATATTGTTTCAGAAGTCCCATAGGTATCTAAATTTCTACTATAAAGATATAATCTAGAATCACTGCTATCGTCATCCGATAATACTAAATAATCATCACCATCTTCCGATGTATCATAAGGGACTAATGAAACATTATCAATATTAAATGCTCCAGAAGTACCAGATGTAACATTTATTGTAAATGGATTACTAGCACAATCAGAACGTGAAGCAAAAACAACATTATGAGTCCCATTAGATTGTTCTAAAGCTGTAGTCGCATTTGCAAATTGCCCCGACCCACCTAAAATTTCAAAAAGAGTAATAGTCTCAGCGAAGCCACTAATTGTATATGTAAAAATATATTCTACACTCCCTATTCCAAAATGATTCCTATCGGCAGCAGTTTGAATTAAGGTGCCAGCTGCTGAACTATGAGTATAAGTAGCATCAGTTGAGTCTACTGCCATATCACCTGCCCTATCCCAATTAGAACTAAAATCGCCAGTATTATCTAAATGTTCTGAAAGATGCCCTAATTGCCTATCGTGAGAAAATGTAAATAATCCATAACCGGGATATACATCAACATCTTTTGTAGGAGCATCGTGAACTACGGTCCCTCCCAATGTTCTAATTTTTCCAAGATTGTCTACTATTATATCGGTTGATTCAGTTAATTCATTATCTTCAACATCTCTAGGGTCTGCGTTACTATTTAATCCACCATGAAATTGTTCAATTTTATAAATTTGTTTAGGCATTACTTTCTTCGTACTCTATATCTTGTATAATGTAATCTTGTGCAATTTCT